>ERZ780157.2037-NODE-2037-length-19940-cov-2.857631_pt1 | contig 19940 bp, 10 predicted proteins | sample MGYA00511169_ERZ780157 | MGnify/ENA primary metagenome ERZ780157 (study PRJEB29588, sample SAMEA1965149) | human gut metagenome | biome: human gut; feature: human-associated habitat; material: faeces | place: Denmark | collected 2008/2010 ... | reverse complement strand
CGACAGCCTGAAAAGGATCAAACGAATCGATTAGTTGAAGCCCACGTAATCGGCCACGTTTTCAGAGGTGACGATTTCCACGGGAACCACGTAATCCTTGGTGATCTCCTCGCCGTTGAGGTAGACCCGGCAGCGGTAGCTGACGGCTCCGAAATAGAGGAACTGCCGCCGGCCGGCCTGCTCGGGGGCGTCGAACCGCCGGGCATACCACACCGTGCCTTCGTAGTATTTCAGCTCGGGCATCTGACAGTTCCAGTCCGAGGGAACGTCGAGCCGCAGGCCGTTGTCGAACGAATATTCGTAGAAATCGGTCTTTCCCTCCGGCTTGCGGTTGAGGTAGATCTTGTTTTTGCGGCCCTGATCGTAGAGATCGACGATGGCGTCCCACTTTCCGTTGAGCGACTGCACGTCGCGTCCGTAAACGTTGGTGATCAGCTCCTGGGCTGCGATGTCGGCCGCCGCGAGCAGCAGCAGAGCAAATGACAGGATGAATTTTATCGGTGTTTTCATTGTTATCAGGATTTGTGGTTCGTCAGCGGATCAGTTCGTAGCGGTACATCGTGTAATCGTTGGGCGCGGGAAGTTCCACCTCCAGCGTTCCGCGGCGTCCGGTCTTCTGCACGGCGGCCTTCCCGCTCCCCAGCACCGGCGTGAGGCGCACTTTCGAGTTCTCGGGGAGCCACGTTTCGATCCGGGCCTTCCGGTCGGGGTTCTGCTCGCGGAAGAAGATTAGGTAGCCCCGCTCGCCGTCGACCGACTGGAATCCGGTCCACGAACGGCCCGACGGTTCGTCGCCCACGGGGAGGATCACTCCGCGGTGGAAATCGTGCTGCACCTCTTTGTAGCGTTCGATCAGCGCGCCGATGCCCAGCGCCTCTTCGGGCAGTCCGCTCGCCTCCATCCAGGCCAGCGGCTGTCCGGCCATGGTCGTTGCGAAGAGGTATTCGAAACTGTAATTGGCCGGGGCGAACGGGTCGCCGGCATATTTTTCCGTGTTGCGCCATTTGTTGAGGAACTCGATCTGGAGCTTCTCCGCGGGAACGTATTTGGAGAGCATCCACAGGTTGCGCAGCGTCCAGTAGGGGTAGTAGTTCTGCCAGTCGGTGTAACGGTTTTCGAGGAAAATGTTGCCGTACTCGTTGAACATGTGGTAGCCTCCGCGGCGTCCGGCCGTGGCGTCGAGGTTGAAGACCACTCGGCCGCCCGTCCGCTCCAGCACGCGGTCGAACAGCCGCCGCAGGTTGCTTTCGGAGCGTTTGTCGGGGATTGCCAGTCCGTCGATCTTGAACGTGCGGATGCCGTACTCGTCGTAGAGACCGACGAGGGCCTGCGCATCCTTCTCCCAGTCGGCATAGCCGTCCTGTACGCTCGGGTTGAACCAGAGGCAGATCTCCACGCCCAGTTCCCGGCCCAGCTCCACGACAGGGTGCAATCCCCGGGGGTATTTCTCCGGGTCGGGTTTCCAGTAGTCGGGATTGTCCCAGATGTTTTTGAACGACCCCTTCGCCACGGCGGAGTTGGGGCTTTTGCCCACCTGCCAGCCGTCGTCGATCTGGAAATGCGTGATGCCCAGATGCGCGGCCTTGCGGACCTCGGCCAGGCAGAACCGTTCGTTCACCTTCGTGTCCTGGCTGCGGTCGCCCCATGTGTTCATCATCACCATCTCGTCGCGTCCGGGAAGCAGCTTCCGTAAATTTTTCTGGTAGCTCCGCAGGGCCGTCAACTGTTCGAGTTCTCCGCCCGACCAGACTCCGAGGACGCATCCGTAGGCTTTCACCCACTCCCCTTCGCGGAGGTCCTTCTCCGTCACGCCCAGTCCCGTCACCGTGAAATCGCCGAACTCCGCCGTGAAGTCCCCGCCGCCATAGGCCAGTTGCACGCCCGAACCGGGGGCTTCCTTCAGGAAGAAGAATCCGCGGCCGTTCTCGGCGTTGCGGGCGAAGAGCAGGTTGCCCCGGTAGCTGTTGTTCCGGTAGGGAATGACGTCGGTTTCGAAGACCAGGTTGTTGTTCCAGTCCGTGACGTCCTGGAACTCCACGATCCGCGTATGCCAGTGGAACCCGCCGGGGTTGAACCGGTCGAGGGTCGCGGCGACCGGCTGCGACTGCATGTCGGCGGTCGATTCGATGTTCTTGCGGTCGGCGGCGTTGACCGTCCGGCTGTCGGGAAGCTGTGCGGCGCTGCCTTTGAGGTAGGTGTCGCAGGCGATCGCCGGAGTGTCGGCGCAGATGCGGTAAATCCGCCGCACGTCGAGCGTTCCCAGCGAAAATTCCACGGTGACTTCCAGCCGCGCCGGATGGATGTCGGTTTCGGCGATCCGTTTCGTCGAGCAGCGTCCGCCGGTGCTTCGGGTATCGCCCGCGACCTTGAAATCGGGCGTCAGGGAACGGGAAGTCCACACCTGTCCCGACGAAAAGTCGGTCAGGCTCTGCGTCATCAGGTTGCCGCCGTTCCAGACGAACCGGCATTCGATCCGGGAGTTGCCGATCGTCAGGGTGTCGTTCTGCAAACGGCTGTAACAGCCCTCCTGCGGGAAGGCGGACGTGCCGCAGAGCAGCATCGTGAACAGTATCGGGAGTGTGTGTTTCATGGTCGGGATTCTATTTTGCCGGCAGGATTCTGCGCATCGTGTCGGTAAAGATCGCAGCCATCCGCTGCTGGATGTATTTGTCTTGGCCCCGCTGGGGATGCCACCCGTAGGCGACGCCTTCGATGGTTTGCGTGTCCTGGGCGTGGAGCAGGCTCTGCTGGGTCCCGGTGGCCGGGTTCGGAGTGTCTTTCGAGAAGCCGATGTTCCTGTCGAACTCCACGAGCGGCAGGCCCCACCGTGCGGCGAGGCGCCGTATGGCGGCGTTGTAGGTCGTCCGCGCGTCGTGCCAGTCGGTGCAGAGGACGATGACGGCGGGTTTACCCGATTTCGTGCCGTAGTACTTCGATTTCGGGTCGTCCTTCAGGGCGTAACACTCGCTTTGGTAGCGTTTGATGACGTAATCGAACGCTGCGGCGTAGTTGCTTCGGTCGAACGGCGTCGTGTAATCGGTGTACTTCTCTTTCAGGCCGCCCGTGGCCGAGACGTCGCGGTTGTGGACCTGCATGATGACCAGCGCATCCATCTCGTCCAGCTCCCCGGCGTTCCAGAGCGTGCCCTCGGCCATCCGGTTGGCCGTGTCGGCGATCGACTCGCCGCCGATGGCCCGGTTGAGCGCCCGGGCGTCCAGTTGCCGGCAGCCGATTTCGAACCAGCCGTTCTGCGGCGAGGCGAACGAGGCCCCGGTGAGGAGGATCGTATATTTCGCGTTCTCCTGCGCTGTGGCATGCCCCCATGCGAGGGGCAGCGCAAGCAGCAGTGTCAGTAGTTTTTTCATTGTTGTTTTCAGTCGTTGCGCAGTGCGCGGGGCGCTTTCAGAGAACCGCCCGTGTTGAATTTCTGGTTATCGGGAATCCCCTCTTTTCTGCCGACGCCTTCGCGCATCAGCCTGCGGAGTTCTCCGAGGTGTTTCTGGTAGATCAGGCGGGGCGAAGCGTCGTATTTGCGGCACAGCGAGGCTGCCATGCCGACCACCTCGCCCATCATGCCCGTCGTGCGCATCACCCGCACCGTCCCGAGGGCCACGTGCGTCACGCTGATGTTCCGCCCGGCCATGAACAGGTTGTCCACATTGCGGGAGTAGAGACACCGGTAAGGCACGGCATGGGGATAGATGTGGATGTGTTTGGTCGCGGCCTTGAACTCCCGGCCCGGGAAGCGCACGGAGTTGAGCGAATCGGGAAAATGCAGGTCGATGTCCCACGTCGCGGTGAACGAGGCGTCTTCGTGGAAGACGTTCTTGTCGATGTCGTCCTGTTTGAGGACGTAGTCGCCCAGAAGCCGCCGCGATTCGCGTTTGCCGGCCACATAGGCCACCCAGCCCAGCTCGCGGTTGCGGTACTTGGCATTGTCTTTCAGGCCGTTCTTGAGAAAGCTCCAGTTCGAATAGATCACCAGCAGGCCGTAGTCGCGGATGCGTTCGAAATCGCGGATCTGGTCGAGGTTCATGCCCGTCTCCCATTTCCATTCGCCCATCGTCACCCGCTCGCAGTTTTCGGCGTTGAACTCCACGCCGTAGCTGAACGTCGGGAACGAGGTTTTGCGGCCCGTGTCGACCGAATACCATTGGACGGACGAACCCATCGTCATCCGGTCGGCGGTTTCGGGCGCCAGCGTTTCGCCGAATTCGTCGCGGCTCTCGCGGCCCATGCGGTAGTCGGCTCCGGCCAGGAATCCGACGGTTCCGTCGCCCGTGCAGTCGGCGAAAAGCGGCGCTTCGAGCGTCGTCTCCTCCCCGGTTTCGATGTGGCGGACGATTACGGATTTTATCCGGCCGCCCTCTTTGTTCACCGCTACGGCGCGGCAGCTGGAGAACAGCTTCACGTTCTGCTCCCCGGCGATGAACGCACTTTTCTTCGCGTCCTCGTAGTTTTCGGCCGGCCGGGCGTTGCCTTCGCGCGAGTGGCCGAATTCGCGGATCATGCGGCCCAGTCCCTCGTTGGGGCCAAGCTCGATGACACCGCCCAGGTGCACGCGAATTTCGGAGCTGTTGTTGCCGCCCAGCACCGGGCGGTCGTTGACCAGAGCGACGCTGCACCCCAGCCGGGACGCCGCGGCCGCGGCGCACATGCCTGCGATGCCGCCGCCCACGACGACGAAATCGAACGATTCGGCGGTTTGCGGCGTTGCGGGGATGCCGAGCATCCGTTTGCGGAACGCAGCGAGTTCCGCGCTTCCGGACGGAGGGACGTCGCCCTCTTCGGTGGTGAAATAGACGGCGTCGCAGCGGCCGTCGAATCCGGAAAGGTCCGGTCAGCGAAACGCTGACCGGACCTTTCCGGACGGAGACCTTTCCGGCGCACTGCCACATCCACTCGCTGCCCGTGCAGCCGAGCGTCGCGGACAGTTTCCGGCTGCCGACCCGGAGGGCGAACTTTCCGGGACCTTCCCCGTCGTACCAGGGGGCGACCCAGTTGAACGTCCGGACGTAGACCCGGTAGGTTCCCGTTTCCGGGAATTCGACCGTCGTCACGGCGTCCGCCACGGGTTTGCCCATGCCGTGCGCGATGAGGTAGGGCGAACCCATCTGGTCCATGAACTGCTGGTCCACGGCCCACCCGCCCTTGTCGCGGAAACTCTCGGCCTCGACCAGGACGCCGCTCCCGAAGGAGGCGGTGACGGACAGCAGCAGCGCTGCGGAAAGCAATGCAACCCTCTTCATGGTTTTTCAGGCGTTAGTTGATCTGTACTTCGTGCAGTTTCACCCAGCCTTCGGCCGTTTTTTCGTTGTTCACGGCGAGCTGGATGGCAGGCCGGTTCTCCTTCGTCGTGTCAACGATGGCGATGCCCCACGTGTATTTCCCCGCGGGAAGATCGACGGCCGGCGTTTCGAAGGTGTAGGAGAAGGGCTTGCTCTCGACCCAGGTCGAAGGCTCGCAGTCCTTGTCGACGAAGACCTTCTGCGCCTTGTCCGAAGCGTCGATCAAAGCGAAGGCCACCTTGTATTTGTAGTTCCACTGCGGCAGGTTGTTCGGGAAATAGCCCCAGCCCATGTTGCGCCAGCGCGAAGCGACCTTGACACGGCTGCCTGCGCTCACCTGGTCGGGAACGATCACCTGGTCGGGATAGAGACGGTAGCCGCCTTCGGAGACGAAGCGCTGCACGAGGCTGAAGGCATCGTTGAACCACGACTCGGTCTCCTGGCCGACACGGAAGTCCATCATGTTGACGCGGGCTTCGGCCGAGGAGTCGAATTCGCCCTGGCGGACATCTTCGGGGTGTCCCTGGCGGTAGCCGGCCGGGTCGTTCCAGTAGCTGTGGCTGCTGACGATATATCCGCCCTCCATGATGATGGGGACCTTGTAACGCCATTGTGCGGCGATTGCCTTCTCCCAGGTGCTGTAACCCCAGCTGGAGTTGTTCATGCCGAAGGCGTCGGAGCGGATGCAGTAGCCGTTGCTGATGGCCAGGGCCACGAGGCTTTCGCTGTTCGGGTTCGCCGTGCCCTGGCTCGTGGGATGGCCCAGTACGCGGTGGTAGTTGATCACCAGGGGAACCTTCGTGAAGTGTTTGGCGTAGAGCTTGGTGATCCAGTCGAGGACTTCGCGCTTCACCGTTTCCGTATTCTCATCGACAGCCGATACGTCGTCCTTGTTGTAAGCCACGCTGTGGCCCTCGCCCCACTTGCCGAGGCCGTAGCCGTCGATGAACGAGGTGTATTCCGGATCGTTGAACTCCTCGGCGAGGGCTGCGACGAACTTCTCGTAGTAGCGCTGGAAGATCGGGTCCTGCGGCATCGGGGTCTTGCGGTCGGGGTATTTCGGCTCCGACATCGCGTATTCGGCTCCGGCATCGTAGACGAACTGGGGCGTATTGGCGCCCTGGTCACGTCCGTCCACCACGACGCGGAAAGCGATGGGGAGTTTCAGCTCCCGGGCTTTCTGAACCAGTTTGTAAACCTTCGAATCGGGGTCTTTCCAGGCGTACTGCCCGTCTGCGGGATTCAGCACGGACCATTTCGTGCGGATATAGCAGGCCGAAGCGTAGTCCGCCACCCTTACGTTCTTTCCGAGCAGCGGTACGTAGATCTCCTTGTCGAAATAGGAGGGATCGTAGTCCGCGCTGACATACATCACCCAGCCGTTGAGCGGGTTGTGCAGCACTTCCGACTTGTTGTAGGCGGGCTTTACGGTCACACCGGCAACTTGGCCGCCTTCTTCGCCGCCGCCGTTGTCCTTCGAACAACCGCAGGAAGCGGCGCAAAGAAATGCTGCCAGAAGACAGCCGGTCATCAGATTTCTCATGTGTATCATGTTGCTGTTTTTACGATTGATTGTCGTTGTAATGGAATATTGCCGTATCTTCCTGTCGGCCGGAACCCAGTCTCCATTCCGATACGGCAATATTTTTCAGTCGTGCGGTCCGGCGTTATTTGTTCCGGGCCAGGATCGTTCCGTGACGCAGATCGAAGATCAGCAGGTCGGAAGCGGGGATCGTGTAATACGAGTCGCGCGTCGCTTTGTCTACACCTCCGTGCAGTTCGCCCTCCTTGCCGAGAGTCAGCGTGAGGTTCTGCTTCTTGCCTTCTGCCGTCAGCGGACAGGTGAAGCAATAGGCATTGTTCTGGTTGTAATCCTTATCGCCGACCGAGAAATTCTTGGCTACGCAGAACTTCATGCCGCTGGAAAGTTTCGTGCCGTTGTGCTCTTCGGCGTCATAGATCAGGATCTGCGGGTCGGCAAAGCTCTGCTTCAGGTTGAGTTTGCGCACGCCCCAGCCCGTACCTGCTCCGTAGGCGTAGAGATCGAGCACTTCGATCGTTGCCTCGGGATTGGCTTCCGCACCGCTCGGGTGGAATGTGACGGACAGCGGCTTCAGGTCGGTCGCCGACGAGTAGATGCGCACCTGCTTGTTCTCCATGTCGATCAGCAGGCGGTAGTTGCCGGCGTTCGGGATATTCCACGAAACGGGGGTTTCCGTCATCTTCACGTCGACAAGCTCCCCGTCGCGGAGCGCGCCGTTGCCGTCGCTCGGAACGATGTAGTAGGTCTGGCCCTCCAGCTCGACGGGAATCTGCAACTCGCCGATGCTCAATTCGCCGTACCAGGCATAGAGGTTCGCATTCTCGACCGTCTTTTCGATCTCCGTCACGCTGCTGATGGCCGTGCCGGAAAGCGACACCTTGTCGGCATCGAAGACATCGACCTTGATCGGGGTTACGGTCACCTCCACGGTGCGCACTTCGGGCATTTCGTATGTGGGGCCGCCCGCATACTCCGCGATGACGCGGAACGCCAGCGTGAAGGTCTTGTTTACGGGCACTTTCCAGCGCTCGTTAGCCCAGTTGTTGATTTGCTCGGAGGTGTAGCTCCGGCTGAAGATGCCGTCGTCTTCGCTCGTCACGATGGCGGTGGACGAACCGAAGTTGTTGTTCAGCAGGTCCAGTTTGGTCGTGTAGGACACCAGATACTCGTCGGGCATCGGACGCGCGGGCGTCCAGTCGAAGGTCAGTACCGTAGCCGAAAGGTCGTTTTCGTCCAAAGCGATCTGGGAGGCGGAGGCGGTCAGCTCCAGAGTTTCCCGGACCGGGTCGCTGTCGTGTTCGTACGGGTCCCATTCACAGGCCCACTGGCCGAGTGCGAAAAGGGTCAGCAGCGACAGGTTGCATGCAAATTTTATCTTTTTCATAACTGTTTTTTTCGTGGTTGCTGATACGGTCCGGAATCTGCCGGACACATTCTTGTCTGATCCGCCCGGAGGCGGGGACGAAGGTTTTTAGCCTTCGTAACCTTCATATCCGGGATTCTGCGGGAAATTGCCGACATTCGCGTCGCGGATAGCCTGCGGAATGGGCCACAGCACGTGGAAATCCTGGATGAGGTCGCGCGCCTCGGGGTTGTACTTTCTCACGCGTTCGAGCAGTTTGCCCGTGCGTATCAGCGTGAAGCGGCGGCTCTCTTCGCCGTAGAGTTCGCGGATGCGCTCGTCGAGCAGGAAATCCATCGTCATCTCCTCGTCGGAAACGTCGGACACTTTGGCGCGGCGGCGCACTTCGTTCACGGCATCGGCGGCCTTATCGGGCATGTCCTGACGCAGGTAGGCTTCGGCCAGCAGCAGGTAGGTCTCGGCCAGGCGGAATTTCATGCGGTCCTTGTATGCGCCGGTGAGCTGGAGGTTTTCCTCCTTACCGAAGAAAAATTTCTTCAGCGCCGGGAAGAGCTGGGCCTGCGACCACGATTTGTCGTCGATGGGGCATTTTTGTCCCAGCTTGTTGGGCGTCAGCGGGTTGTTGTAGTACCAGTTGCGCTTGATGTTGTACTCCGAGTTGCGGATGTCGCCGTCTTCGAAGATGCCTTTTTCCTGAATATCGGGGAACCCCTCCTTTTCTCCGGCTGTCGTGGCGTTGGTCCCCTTGACGCCGATCCACCACTTCAGCGGATAGATCTGCGCCAGGCCGCGGCCGCCGAGCGAGTCGGCCAGTGCGAATCCGTCGATGGCGTGGTACTGGGGATTCCAGGCGCGGCGGGTCCAGTCGTCGGAATTCGTGCCGCCGCCGACCGTGTTGTACTGGAACTGCATGACCCAGATACCCTCGGTGTTGCCGGCCGAACGGTTCTGATTGTTTTCGACGAACATGTCGCTGAAATAGTCGCCGGGATCGTTCTTGGCGTTGCCGAAGCGGCTTTTCATCAGACTGTAATACGGGCAGTCGATCACGTCCTGGGCATTCTCCTCGGCCAGCTTATAGTCGCCTTCGGCGCCGCGCAGCAGGTACATTTCGCTCAGCAGGTGGCGTGCGGCCCACGTCGTAAGCTTGCCCTCCTTCACGTTGTCGGGATTGTCGGGAAGGTACGTCTTGGCAAATTCCAGGTCTTTGATGATGTTGCCCAGCACCTCGATCTTGGGATCGCGCGAGAACGAGAGCAGGAAGGGCTTCTGGATGGTTTCGACCCAGGGCACGTCGCCGTAGAGGTAGACCAGCGTGCGGTAGGCGTAAGCCCGGAAGAAACGGGCTTCGGCCTGGTAAAGCTGTTTGTCGGTGGGATAGTCCCAGTTGTTGTTCTTTTCGGAATAGATCAGCAGTTCGTTGGCCGAAGCGATCAGGTTGTAGGCCCAGTTCCAGTACGAACCGACGAAAAGCGTCGACGGGTTGAGCGTCATTTCGGCGAACGGAACCAGCGAACCGTCGCGGACGGTTCCCATGCGGCAGAGGTCGGTCGAAATCTGGAGGACCTCGTAGGCGCAGGCGCCGTTGTGCATGAAAGCGCCGTTTTCACCCCAGGTGTTGTATTCCGAGCGGGCGATGGCGTAGAGCCCCGTGGCTCCCACCTCGAAGCCCAGTGAACTGGTGTAAGTGTTGTCGGGGGCCAGCGAACTTTTCAGATCCTCTTCCAGAAAGGAGGTGCAGCCCGCAGCTATCGAGAGGATCGAACTCGCGATGCCGATCTTGATATAATTCATCGTTTTCATAGTCAGGTCTTGATTAGAAGGTTAAGGTTAATCCCAGTACGTAGGAACGGGCGGTCGGGAACGATGCGAACCAGGTGTTGTCGTAGTTCAGCATCTGGCGCATGTTGGAGAAGGCGCAGACGTTGTTCACGCTGAAATTCACGTCGATGGCGCTCAAGCCGATCCGGCGGACGAATTTCTGGTTGACACGGTAGCCCAGCGTGATGTTGCGCAGCTGCACGTAGTTGAGCTTCTTGTAGTAGCCGTGGCTGAAGGAGGCCTGGTAACCCGGCGAAACGACCTCTGCGTCGGGGGTCTCCGGCGTCCAGTATTTCACGCCGTGGATGTAGTTGCCCGAACCGAACGTATACGAGGAGATGTTGGCCACGTTGTCCGTCATCCACTTGCCGAAGACGCCGTTGAACAGGAACGAGAAATAGAGGTCCTTGTAGGAGAAACGGTTGCCCATCGACATCGTGAAGCTCGGCTGTTTGCTGCCGATCACCTTGCGGTCTTTGGAGTCGATGACGCCGTTGCCGTCGACATCCTCCAGTTTGGCGGCTCCGGGCGTGGCTCCGGTCTGGTGGGCCACCTCCTTGCCGTCCTTGTCGATGAACGTGAACTCGTCGCCTTCCTGCCAGATGCCGATCATGTTCCAGTCGTAGTAGACCGACAGCGGCTGGCCGATGAACCACTTGTTGTTGATGTCGTCTTTGCCGTCGCCGCGCAGCGCGACGATCTGGTCGCGGTTGAGCGAGAAGGTGAAGTCGGTCTCCCACCTGAAATCCTTCTTGCGGATATTCTGCGAATGGAGCGTCAGTTCGATACCCTTGTTGCGGGTCTGGCCGACGTTGTAGAGAATCTTGCTGTAACCGTTCATAATGGGAACGGTACGCGACATCAGCAGGTCGTGCGTGTTGGAGAGGTACATGTCGATCGTACCGCCCAGACGGCCGTTGAAGAACTGGAAGTCGATACCGAGGTTGGCCGTATAGGTGGTCTCCCAACGCAGGTCGGGATTGCCGATACCGTCGCTCGGCAGGTAGGCCGAGTTGGCGGCGTCGCTGTTGTCGCCCCAAATATATTTGACACCATTGGTCGAGTAGAGACGGTCGAGCGACTGATAACGTGAAATGGCGTTGTTTCCGTTGGCGCCGTATGAGAGGCGGATCTTCAGCATGTCGATCCAAGAGGCGTTGTCCTTGATGAAGCTCTCCTCGCCGAGATGCCAGGCAACGGCAGCCGAGGGGAAGAAAGCCCATTTGTGGTTTTCAGCGAAGGCCGAGAACGAGTCGGCGCGTCCGGTGAGTGTCAGAAGGTATTTGCTGTTGAAGCCGTAATTCACACGGAACATGCCCGAAACGAAGTTCTCTTTCCAGAAAGACGAACTGATGGCGATCTTGTTCTCGGCGCCGTCCATCCGGTAGAAGCTCGAGTCGTCGTTTACGAAGCCTTCGCCGCTTTGCGAAGCGGCTGTATACTGGGCCTCCTGCATGGAGAAGAGACCTGTGAAGTCGATGTGATGTTTGCCGAAATTCCGGTCGAATTTAAGCACGTTCTCCCACGTCCAGTCCGTCGTGTGGTTGTTGGCCAGCTCGGCGCGGCCGTCGACTTTCTTACCCGTTACGGTGTTGCGGCCGTAGTAGGTTCCGTTCATCTGGCTGCGGTAGTTGTAGCCGAACTGCGACCGGAAAGAGAGCCCTTTGACCGGAAGTTTGAGATCGAGGAACCCGTTGGCCATGAAGTTGCGGCCCGTGCGTTTCTGGTCGGCGTTGACGTCCTTCATCGGGTTGGGCAGGTTCGAGTAGTCCATCGGCTCCTCGTAGTAGGCGCCGGTCTCGTCCTTGTAGATGCCGTAGGGGCTTTGCTTGATGGCATGTTCGAGGTTCGGCGTCGCACCGCCGGTCTCACGGTTCACGAACTGCGTGGTGAGACCTACGGACAGCCAGTCGTTCATTTTCTGGTTGATGCTGGCATAGACGTTCGTGCGCTGGTAATTCGAATTGTAAACCACGCCGGGGTTGTCCAGGTAGGAAACCGAGGCCATATAGGTGGTCTTCTCGTTGCCGCCCTGGAAGCTCAGCTGGTGGTCCATCGTGAAGACCGTGCGGAAGACATAGTCCTGCCAGTCGTTGGTGATGCCCTTGGCGTAGTTTACCTTCTCGCTGGCGCTGATAATCGAACCTACCAGCGGATCGAGCTGCTCGCCGCTGTAATTGTTCTTGAGCCGGCCCATGTCCTGCTTGAGGCGGATGAACTCGTTGGGACCCATGGTTTCGATGCGCTGCATCGGCTCGGCGATGGCGAGCTTCGTTTTGTAGGTGACATGGAATTCGCCCTGCGAACCCCGCTTGGTCTGGATCAGGATGACGCCGTTCGAGCCGCGCGAACCGTAGATGGCCACGGCCGACGCGTCTTTCAGCACCGACATGTTCTCGATGATGTTCGGGTCGAGGTCGGCCAGTCCGCCCGAGTAGGGAATGCCGTCGAGAATGATCAGCGGGTCGTTGCTGGCCGTCAGTGAGTTCTGGCCGCGGATCAGCAGGGTCTGGTTGCTGCCCGGCGCTTCGTTGCCGGTCGTGATGTTCAGACCGGCGACCTGGCCGACCAGACGGTCCATCAGGTTGTTGGTCGAGACCATTTCCAGCGTCTGTTTGCTGACGACGGCGAGACCTCCCGTGAGGTCTTTCTTTTTCTGCGTACCGTAACCCACGACGACCACTTCGTCGAGGGACTGGGCGTCTTCGGTCATCGTCACGTTTACGACATTCGATGCGCCGAGTTTCACTTCCTGGTCGGTATAGCCCAGACAGGTGAAAAGAAGCGTCGAGGATGCGGGAACTTTGATTTCATAAACACCTTGCGTATTGGATACGGCTCCGTTGTTGCTTTTGCCGTCCTTTACCACGACAACGACTCCCGCCAGCGGGGCGCCGCTTCCGTCGGTGATTTTACCGGTTACTTTGACGTCGTTCTGCTGGGCGAACGACGGTGTTGCAGACAGCAGGAATAAGAGGGAAATCGTCAGGCTGCCTATAAGCTTTTTGTACATGCTCATTATCATAAAAGGTTTCTTTTTGGTTAGTGCTTGTATCTCCGTTATAAAGGGATTGTCTGGAGGGGCGGGAGACACTTCGTCGCCTGGTGTGGTTTTCCGATCATCTTTTCATAGGTTTCAGGTTTTAATTTTTTAAATTTTTTATGTATTTCGAAGGAAAAGCGGACGCCGGGGACTTCGGACCCCGTATTGCAAAGGTCAATAAAACGGGGCGACCGGATGGGCGTCGTTTATTCGGAAATGGTTCCATTTCGTACGGAGGGGTAAAAAAAAGGAGCATATCCGGGCGCTGCGGGCGCTGCGCAGACCTGCGAAGAGTCCCGTCCGGACAAAATGAAACCTCCCTGCCGGTCGCGCGGGGCGACGGCGGGAAGGTTTCTGCGGGCAGATGCGGACGCTGCTCCGGCGGATACGAAAGCACGAGATATTCATAGCCGGTTCGGTCGGCTCCTTTCGTGCGGTTTGCGTCAGGATTTCTTCTTAAATTCGGATGGGGTCAGTTCGAAATGCCGTTTGAAACAGATGCTGAAATATTTGGGATTGGCGAATCCCGTCAGGACCGAGATCTCGGAGATGGTCAGGTCCGACTCCCGGAGCAGCTGGGCCGACCGTTTCAGCCGGACGTCCATGATGAACTCCTTGATCGACATGCCCGTGATGTCGTTGATCTTCTGGTAGAGGAGCGTGCGTCCGATCGACATGTCCGACACGAACGAATCCACGTTGTAGTCGCTGTTGTCCATGTTCCGTTCGATATAGTTCATCGCCTTTTTCAGCAGTTCCTCGTCCATCGACGAAATGGTGATCTTCGACGGTTCGGCGATGTACTTCTTGCTGTAACGCTCCTTGAGTTCCTGCTGGGTGCGGATGAGGTTGGCAACCTGTTTGAGCAGGAAATCCATATCGAAGGGCTTGTCGATGAACACGTTGGCTCCGCATTCCAGTGCCTTGATCTTGTTTTCGGTGTTTTTGCCCAGAGCCGAAAGCATGATCACCGGGATATGGCTGGTCTTGATGTTCGAACGCAGCGAGCGGCATACCTCGAAGCCGTCGGCTTCGGGCATCATCAGGTCGGTGATGACGATCTGGGGGCAGATTCTCTCCGCTTTGGCGATGCCTTCGCTGCCGTTTGCCGCGGTGTATACGTTGTAGTGTTTCGACAGCCGTTGTTCGAGGTAGCTCCGCAGGTTGGGGTCGTCCTCGATGACCACGATGTTGCACGCCTTGCGGTCGTGCCGGTCGTTGGGAGCCATGACGTCGGATTCGGTCAGCAGGTTGTCGATTTCGGAGACCGTGTATTCGTACGATTCGGCGGCGCTGTCGGTCTTTTCGGCGTTGAGCGTGAAGGGCAGGACCACCGTGAACGCGACTTTCGAGTTGCCCGAACGGAGGGTGATGGTTCCGTTGAGGTTGCCGACCAGCTCCTTGACGATGGCCAGTCCCAGGCCGCTGCTGCTCTCGAATTGGGGACGGCGGTCGGAGAGGTGGTTGAACGATTCGAAGATGGCCTCCTTCTTGTCGTCGGGGATTTCCGCCCCGGTGTTGGTGACCGTGAAGGCGATGTATTCGGTGCCGGCGGGCGGCGGAGCGGACTCCGGGCGCTGGTCCTGCCGCGCCGGGTAGATTCTCACGCCGACATAGCCGTTTTCCGAGGCGTACTTGATCGCGTTGGAGAAGAGGTTCGTGAAGATTTTTTCGATCACGTCGTGGTCGAACTTGGTGTAGAAACTTTCATACTGGGAGTTGAAGCCGGTTTCGATCCCCTTCTTGTTGGCGTAGAACTCGAACAGCGAGAAGATGCTGTCGATGAAGCGGATCAGATCGCCCGGCTGGCGGTTCAGGGTGATCTTCTGGCTCTCGATTTCGCGGAACTGAAGCAGTTGGCTGATCATGCGCTGGATGCGCCCCACGTTCTTCTCGATCAGGTGCACGTAGGCATTGCCCGGCGCATTGGCGGGCAGGTGTTCCTTGAGCTGTTTCAGCGGGTCGACGACCAGCGTGAGCGGAGTTTTGAGGTCGTGGGAGATGTTCGTGAAGAAGTTGATCCGGGCCTGGGTCAGCTGCTTCATGTTCTGTTCCTTGATCCGCTCCAGTTCGAGCCGCTGTTCGAAAATCTTCTTGTTGGTGAAATACCGCCAGATGAAGTAGGCCACCGCCGAGAGCAGCGCCGCATAAACGAGGTAGGCCCAGCGGGAGAGGAAGGGCGAGGGGTGCACCCTGAAGCCGAGCGCCGAAACCTCGTCGCCCCACAGGCCGTCGTTGTTGGCCGCCTTGACCTCGAAGACATAGTTTCCGGCGGGCAGGTTGAAGAACTGCACCGCCTTCTGTCCCTGCGGCAGCAGGGACCATCTTTCGGAGTGTCCCAGCAGGCGGTAGGCATACTGGTTCTTCTCGGCGTTCAGGTAGCTGTTCGCCGAGAAGCGGATTTCGAAATTCGACTCCCGGTGCGACAGTTCGATCACGTCGCCCTCGCCTCCGCGGTAGGAGAGCGTGGAAATGGCTTTCTCCAGAGGCGAGTTCTTGGCGCCGGGCACGGCCGGCCGGCTGTTGATAAGCAGGTCCGTAAAATAGACTTTCGGCTTCTGGTCGTTGTATTTGATCTTTCCCGGGGTGAAGAGGATGAAGCCGTCCGTCCCTCCGAACAGCATTTCGCCTTTCGAGGTCTTGTAGCAAGCCCGCACGTAGTAGGCCCCGCAGCGGTTCGGGATGTCGATCTGCGATTTGCGGATCACCCCGTCGGTATGGTCGTAATAGTAAAGCCCGTCGTTGGTGCTGAACCAGACATCTTTCGAGGGGGTGTCTTCGAGGATGCCGAAAACTGTTTTGCCCTCCAGCCCTTCGCCGTTCCGGTCCCTGAAATTGACGTAACTGCCGTTGCGGCGCAGCAGGTTGACCCCGCCGCCGCGGGTTCCGAACCAGATGTCGGAGTCGGAGGTGACGCAGTAGGAGCAGAGGTTGTTGACCGAATAGGGGGCCTCTGCGATGTAATGGCGCTTCAGAATCCGCCGTGTGGCGGGATCGACGACGTATGCGCCGTCGTGCCCGACGAGCCACAGATCGCCCCGCTCGTCGTGGAACAGCGTTTCGATATGGATGCGGACGGCGTTTCCCTGTGCGTCTGTCAGCCGGACCGTCTCCACGCGTCCCGTACTCGCATCCTTGTACATCAGCTCGGCGTCCGGGTCGGTCAGCCAGATGCCCCGGTCGCCCTCCTTGGCGAAGTCATAGACGCTCAAAGGCTGTCCCGAGGCCGGATGGTTCATGTGCAGGTCGGAGAAACGTCCCTGCCGTTCGTCGAAGACCCGCATTCCGCCGTTGAACGCCGAGACCAGCAGCCTGTCGTTTCCGTCGTGCCACAGCTTTTTGATCATGTTCGACGTCAGGCCGCAGCGGCTCTCCTGCGTGTAATAGACGAACCGGCCGTCGCGGCGGTCCCAGCGGTTAATCCCCCCCCCTCCGTTCCGATCCAGAGATTGCCCTCCGAATCCTCTTCGAAACAGCTGACGATGGGATGGTTCAGCCCGCCCGGCGTGGCTTTGAAATAGTCCACGCCGTTGTCCGCGAAGGTCATGTAGGCCAGTTTGCCGCCGTATGTGCCGACCCATATCCCGCCGTCGGGATCGGGGAAGATCGACCATACCGAATTGTTGGGCAGGGAGTAGGGATAGTGGAGGTCGGAACGCAGCAGCTGCGTGCTGGCGGTAAGCGGCTCCAGCAGCAGCAGTCCCGATTGCGTCGCTACCCAGATGATGCCCTGCGAATCGAGGTGAAGCTCCTTGGCGCCGGCGGATTTCTCGTATTCGAGCGGCAGTCGGAAATACCGTCCGATCCTGCCGTTGCCGTCGCATTCGTAGAGCCCGTCCATGAGCGTGAGGACATATACCGACCCGTTGCACTCCACCACGTCGCGGATCACGCAGCTGCCGCCGCCGACGGATGCGAAGAGGACGTATTGCCCGGTCTCCCGGTTCAGGCGGTAGAGATCGCCGCCCGACGCGGCGTAAACGTACTCCTTCGTGCACACCAGCGTCAGCGTCCGCCCGGGTGCGGACATCTCCGGAGGCATCGGATAGCGGGTCACGGCGGGCAGCCGTTCGGGGCTGAACGATTCGATGCCGTTGTTGCGGATCAGCCATACCGTCCCGTCGTTGTTCGCTGTGACCGAGCCGATATTGCCCTCCAGAACGAATTCGAACTCCAGCTTCCGGTAGTTGAAGCGCAGCAGCCCTTGGTTAGTCCCTACGTACAGGCCTTTCCGGTTGTCCGTGATCACCTGTCCGTAGGACCAGTAGGAATTCGGCAAGAGGTTCGTGACCAGGTCGGTCATCCGTACGAACGACGTGCCGTTGTACATGAACAGGGCGTCGTAGCCGCTGAACCACATACGCCCGACGCTGTCCTTGGCGATGCTGTGGATGCCTCCGTAATAGGAGGTCTCGGGCATGGTGTGGAAGCGGTAGTCCGGGATGTTCAGGGCATGGAGCGCCGGAGAAATCAGCGTTGCGGCGAAAAACAGCGCCGCAAACGGAATTTTCGTATATGCCTTATGTCGGGTCATCGTTTCTTCTTTAGCACAAAGATAAAAGAAAAAGCGAAAAATAGATGCTTCGAAGCCCGGTTTTTCGGTTCTCCGCCGCCGGACCGGGCGCGCGGCGGGGAAAGCCGGGCTGCACCGCCCGGAGACGAAAAAGACGGCAGGGAAAACTCCCTGCCGTCTTTTTTATTGAATGAAGCGTTCCGGACCGGGGCGTGATTCCGGTGGGCGTTTACCGCCCCTGAAGCCCGCTTCTCAAGCGGGCGGGCGCAGAGCTGGATCGTAAGCCAGAATGGCCCGGCACCGCCCCTGAAACCCGCTTCTTAAGCGGGTTACCAGATGATTACGCGATCCTGTTCGGGCAGGAACATCGGTCCGTCGGCGATCGAGAAGGCGTCGTAGAAATCCTGCAGGTTGCGCAGCGTGGCGTTCACGCGCCATTTGCCCAGCGAATGCACGTCGAGTTTGGTGAGACGGGCGATCTCCTCGTCGCGGATATTCTGGGCCCACAGCGTGGCATAACCCAGATAAAACCGTTGTTCGGGAGTGAATCCGTCGATCGGGGCGGGAGCCTCCCTGCCTGCGAGCGAATTGCGGTAGGCCGTGCGGGCCACGCGCAGGCCGCCCTGGTCGGCGATGTTCTCGCCGAGCGACAATGCGCCGTTGGCGAAGATCGCAGGCTGTCCCTCCTTGGCGGGCAGAACCTCGATCGCGTCGAACTGCTTGACCAGAATGTCCGTCTTGGCCTTGAACGCGGCGTCGTCCTCGTCGGTCCACCAGTTGTTCATGTTGCCGTCCTTGTCGAAATTGCGGCCCTGGTCGTCGAACCCGTGGGTCATCTCGTGGCCGATCACCACGCCGATGGCGCCGTAGTTCACCGCGTCGTCGGCGTCGGGGTTGTAGAACGGCGGCTGGAGAATGGCGGCCGGGAAGCAGATTTCGTTGGTCGTGGGATTGTAGTAGGCGTTCACCGTCTGGGGCGACATGTGCCACTCGTCCTTGTCCACGGGCTTGCCCAGTTTCGAAATGTTGTCGGACGTATACCAGGCGTTGGCCTCGACGATGTTCTCCCAGTAGCTCTTCGCAGGGTCGATCTTCAGCGTCGTGTAGTCCTTCCACTTGTCGGGATAGCCGATCTTCACGGTGAAGGCCGCGAGTTTCTCCTGCGCCTTGGCTTTTGTGGCGTCGGACATCCAGTCGAGGGCGGCGATGTGCTGACCGAGGGCCGTTTGCAGGTTCTTCACCATGTCGAGCATCCGGACCTTGTCCTTCTCGGGGAAGTACTTGGCCACGTACATCTCGCCGACGGCTTCCGAAAGGGTTCCGTTGGGCACCGACATGGCGCGCTTCCAGCGGGGTTTCTGCTCCTGCTTGCCCGACATCACGCGGCCGAAGAAGTCGAACGACGCGTTGATGAAGTCGTCGCTCAAGTAGCTGGCGGCTGCGCCGATGTACTGTGCGGCGAGGTAGTAGCGGATGTCCTCCAGCGGGGCGGTTTTCATCAGTTCGTTGGCGTTGGCCAGGGCCGAGGGGGTCGTCACGATGATCTGCTCGAAATCGCCGATGCCCATTGTCTTATAGTACTCGGCCCAGTCGATGGCATCGTAGGCCTTCTCGAAATCGGCCTTCTTCGTGGGGTTGTACATGGCGGGGATGTTGCGCAGTTCGACGCTCGACCAGTTTTTCTCGGCCAGCTTCGTTTCGATCGACAGCACGCCGGCGACGGCCTTGTCGATGTCGGCCTCGGGAACGCCCGACAGCCGGAAGATTTTGCCCAGATACTCCTTGTAGGCGGTGCGGATCGACTCGTTCTCGGGATCGAGGTAGTAGTCGCGGTCGCCCATGATCAGGTCGGGCTGCGAGGCGTAGAGCGCGTTGATGTCGCTGTTCATCAGGTCGGACTGCACGCCCACGCCGAAGAACGGATTGGCGATCGAGGAGTGGAGCCTGGCCGGCCCGTCGCACCACTGTGCGATCGGTACGGGGCATGTGGGCGACACGCTGCGCAAGGTGGCCTTCCTGCTGGATATTCCGCTTGTCGAGATCAAATAAGACATTTCTAATGAACCGATTCGAAGCTTTGATGTGCCGCGCGGTCCTGGTGCTCGCGCTGCTGCTGACGACCGCCTGCGGAGGCGGTGAAGAGGAACCCCGGACGCCTTCCGCGGAGCCGCCCAGGGAGATCGAGGTCGATGCGTCGAGTACGCTCTACGGATTCGTGGGCGACACGGCGGGGAATCCCGTCGAGGGCGTGGTCGTAAGCGACGGCTACACCTGTGCGCAGACCGATGCGCAGGGCCTTTACAAACTCACGCGCAACACCCTCGCCTATTATGTATATTACAGCATTCCCGCCGGCTACGAGGTCAACA
>ERZ780157.2036-NODE-2036-length-19953-cov-3.477083_pt1 | contig 19953 bp, 22 predicted proteins | sample MGYA00511169_ERZ780157 | MGnify/ENA primary metagenome ERZ780157 (study PRJEB29588, sample SAMEA1965149) | human gut metagenome | biome: human gut; feature: human-associated habitat; material: faeces | place: Denmark | collected 2008/2010 ... | reverse complement strand
GTGGAAGCGTCCGGCGGGGGCGCGGTACTTGCCGATGTGGCACTCGCCGTTCAAGAAGGTGCCCGTGCTGAGAACGACACTGTGACACGCAATGTGCTTGCCACCTCGAGTGATTACGCCCTTGATCGTCTTGTTGTCTTCACCCATTTCAAACTCCTACAATGGGAGAGAAACCAGAACGCCAACATGAGCACCATCTTCGATGATGGTCAGGTTTGGGTAGTTCGACACTTCCGCCTGCATGTACTTCTTGTACAAGTCGCGGTCCACTTGCGCGCGAGGGCCGTGCACCTACAACTGAGTTCCCTTGCCCAAACGTACAGCAGGTCCTCTCGAGGCATTCAACACACGAAATTGGATGCCTCCCAAATCCGTCATTCTTCCCATGAGACCGTCCAGAGCGTCGATTTCGCGAATGAGATGGCCTTTTCCAATGCCTCCCATGGAAGGCTACACCCTTACCGATTTGTACTCCAACCACGTACATTGCAGGACATTTCTCCAATCGTTCGGAAGTTCGTCGTGACCAGCGCCGTTTTCACTCCCGCTCGTGCTGCAACGGAAGCTGCCTCGAGTCCGGCGTGACCTCCTCCGATCACAACGACGTCATACTGAAGGGTCGACGAAAAGGACCGCGCCAGCGTGTTGCAAGCACTGCACTGTCATAATCGAATATCCACGTCATACCAACGTCGCAAGCAAGCACTCAGCATCGTTACTGTGAATGAGTGATTTGTCTGAACACCAAATTCGTGACTCCATCCCCACCAATCTACATTTCACACTCAAAACAACAGTTCTATTCAAGTGTCTTTGGATAGCCCTAAGCAACCCCTCTCACCACGCTCAACCACTTCAGAAGCACTTCCCCAAATCACAACAGTGACCAAGAAACACCACATAAAGAGACATTACTGAGCGTTCGCTTCCACCAAATCCACCATCCCAAGCACCTGGAACACGTCCTTCTGCGTGTGAATCTCGCACTTCAACACCTCCCGCAGCTTCACCAGCTGCGCGTCAATCATCGACTGGTGTCCGATAATCGACCCATACTGATCTACGCCTAACCACACCTCCCCACACCCACTCAGAATCTCGTTTGCCACGGTCACCAGCAGGTTGGTGTACAGCGGATTCGTGATGAAGAAGATCACGAACGACAGCAGCGGCTCCAGCTCCTTGTCCTCTCTAGTCCTCACCCCTCGCGCCTCCTCACACCTGCCCTTCACCGCGATCGCCAGCACGTTGCGCGAGCGCATCTCCTCCAGCACGCCGATCACCACTTTCGAGTCGCGCGACTACCCCTCACACGCCTCTCACACACCTACCAGCAGCGCCGCGTCCAGCGCCTTCACGTAGTTGAACCGCTTCATGTACCGGTCCCACTTGGTCAGTCGCGCGCGCTTGTCCGCCGCCACCTCCACCTTCTTCATCTCCAGTCCCACGGGCAGCCGCTTGCTCTGACTCTGCACGCGCGCCAGCAGCGCTCCCGGCAGCAGCTCGGGCTCCTCCTCCTCGCTCTCCTCCGCCTACGCCTCACACACACGCTCCATCCCCACCCTGCGCTTGGTGCGCGTCGACAGCACGCCCGTGGTGGTGCCCACCGCGATGACGTCGTCGGGCTATGTGTCACGTCGTCATCACACACTCACCCCAACAGCGATGGAGAGAAGAGGGTCGGGGAACTTGAAGTTGTGCGTCACCTTAAACGACACGGGGTCGATCACCTTCACGCCGCCGTCCAGCCCCGCGGAGAGCACGCGCTGCTTGTTGTACACGGAGGAGTTGTAGTAGGCGAGGTCGCTGACCTGCTTCTGGTGGTAGTTGAGCTGGTCCACCTGTCTAGCCCTCACGGCGAGAAAGAGTCCCTACCGGCCTCCACCCACCAGGTCCACCACGTCGATCAGGTTGTCGTTGCCCACGAAGAGGATGCTCGCGGAGAGCTTCAGCAGGCAGGAAACGGGGTTCGCTGTCGGAATCGTCATCACACACGCCTCTTGCGCTACGCCTCAGAGGAGGAGAGAATGCAATACTCGGAAGACGGGTGTCCCACAGCTTCACACACCGGTCGAAACCACCCGTGATGAACACATCACTCGTCAACACGTCTCCACTGCCCGCACTCACAGCGCGCACGTAGTCCTATCCATCATCTCTCAAATGCAGTTATCACAGTGTGACCGTTGTACGTGTTTACCACCATATTCGTCGGAATGTCGTACAGGCAAACCGTCTTGTCGTCGCTCCCGGAAATGAGCTGCGTCGTCGACAGAAAGTTCACAGCGTGGACGCCACTACGATCAACCCAACCCAACACCCAAACGCGGAATGGGGCTGCGCCTGACGCAGCATCGTCTTCGTTTCCACGTCGAACAGCTTCACGTTGCCCTTTTCGTCTCCGGCCACCAGCAACTTCCCATCGGGACGGAAGTTCCCAGAATACGCGATGTCCAGAAAACGGGAAAACACCTTGATCTTCTGACGCGTCTCGCCCGAATACAGAGCCACACTAACGCTCAGCCACCCCACTTCGCTTCTCACTTCGTTCCGGATGTCGCAGCGTAGTGATACGGCGCAATGGGAGAAAATGAAATGTGATTCACGGGACCATTCTACGCATCAAGCGAAAACCCGATTCCCACCAATTTCGCTTCCGATATATTGCGGAACAGTTTCCAGAAGGCATCTACAGGATAAACAGCATGCCAATTCTCCCACTCTCGGGAGTCTCCGCGATGTGCACAGTCGGCGTCTTCTTTTTGCTCACGGGAGTGTACTCGATTCCAGACATCACAACAAGAAGAATGCCAAAGGAGTGGTTCTATTCTATGGAACAGGGAGAGACCCCCTCTCCCGTCTATCGCTTCGTGCAGCATTCATTTCAAATGTCCGTCGTCTATGTGCAGTGTTTGCTTTGAATCCGATTCCAATCCAACTCGTCCCGATTCGAGGAGGCAAGCGGACTTGGAATAGGGAGTGAGCGGGCCATATGCTCCGACACGTACCGATTCTTCTCTCGGTTTCACACTTGAACAACGCCCAAATCATCGGAGCATTGACGGAAAGAAAATGAAAAGCTCATCCATTCTTTTAGTTGTTGCGATTGTGTTCGCCGCGTCGGCTGCCGGTGAGGCGTTGCTGCGTTTGGCGTGATGTGTAGCGAGCGTCGAGGTGACGGAGGGCACTGTCAATTTTTGGTTTCTGAACTGCCTGAACATGGAGTGGTAGGGCGTCGCCGCGTTTGTCGTGATGTGTAGTCAGGAGATCCCCGAAACGAAGTACATGAACGTGACCGGAGAGACCGTTGCGGACATCGTGCTTCCCGAGCAGAACGGGCTCCTCCTCTTTGTCCAGTGTCTGAACGAGGTGGAGCCGTGCTCCTTCCACTACAAGACGATGGCGAGAGAGGCGACGGAGACGCTGCCGGCGCTGGAGACGTCGACCTACGTTGCGGAGAACACGGACGCTGTGTTGAAGCTGTCCATGGCTCCTGCCTACTACAACGTGGAGGGAAACGTGGAGGTGACGCTTTCGTTCACGGCTGCTCCCGAGAGCCGAATTGATGTGGAGGGTGTTCCCGAGGACGTCGAGCTGGAAGCGTCGGACCTGGTCGTGAAGAACGGCGCGATTGTGGGCGCGATCACGAAGGTGTCCGCGGGCGTGTTCTCCTTCACGGTGGCTCCGGTGGCGAAGTCCTCGTTCGCCGTCATCCTGAAGAAGCAGCTGCTCACGACGCGCGGTCTGGTGCTCCGTCGCGGCGCGATCAACATGTGCATCTTCGACGACGAGGCGCCGTACCTGCTGAACACGCTGTACAAGGACGGACTGATCGAGGACACGGAGGAGAAGACGATCGTGGTGGCGCTGAACGAGCACTGCAGCGTGAAGTCGTTCTCGGGCGTGGTGGTGAGCGCGACGCAGAAGGAGGGCTTCCTCAACACGTACGAGGTGGTGGTGCGCGGCACGGGCGACGCGACGGTGGTGTTCGTGGACGACGCGGCGAACGAGTTCACGTTCACGACGAGCGTGGTGTACAGTCCCGAGTCGGCGCTGGCGGTGCTGGACATGCCCGCGGCGAACACGACGCTGCCGCTGAACGGTCGTGTGGAGATCGTGTTCAACCACCGCGTGTCGCTGAACAGCGAGGTGCACCCCGTGGAGCTGGTGATGGAGAACCAGCCGGCGCTGGTGTTGCCGCCGGACGTGAGTCGCTACCTGCTGGTGAAGGAGAACCGCGTGCTCATCTTCCTGGACCCGGAGATGATGGAGGAGGGAAGCGTGACGCTGACGCTGCCCGAGGGCGCGTTCGTGAGCGAGGCTGGAAAGAAGTCGGAGGCGATCACGATGGAGATGTGGGTGTCGAACAAGAAGTGCAACACGAGCTACGTCGTGCAGGGCATGCGCGGCGAGAAGTGCAAGTGCTTTAGCGTCGAGGACCGTTGTCAGTGTAACTGTGGCGAGACCCTGTTCAGTAGGGAGTATTAGTGTATTGTGGCGTGTTTGTTGTGATCACTCTCGTCTCAGAGAATGGAGCTGTTTCTTCACAGTAACATGAGTCATCTCTCAACCCACTTTGAAGCATCTCCCCAGAAAGGGATTTCCTTGACCATCCAATTTCTTCCGTACATCACGCTGCTCGAGTGAAAGAGATGGACAAACTAGAGGCCCAGTTGGATGTACGAGCGGTTCGTTTGGAGTGTGTGATGCCTAGAACGATTCCAGCGCTGTCTACGAGCGCGAGTTGGAGCGTGAACCCTACAACTTCAGTATCTGGTGGCATTACATCCAGTCGAAGCGAGATAGTGATTGCGAAGTTGGTTTCGAATTCTGCTTGTGACGGATAGGTGCGCTTTTCAATTTATCGTCGTGCGCTGGAGAAACTGCCCGGAAGCTACAAGCTCTGGAACAACTACCTGGAGGAGAGAAGGAGACAGGTGCTTTGACTGTCCAGTTCCTCACAAATAGTGCTCGAATCTCGCGATCACGGACAAATACTACACGGAGGTGAACAACGATTTCAGCACGGCTATGCTCCACATGCACAAGATGCCAAAGATCTGGCTTGCCTATTGCAACTTTCTGATGAAGCAGAAGAAAATCACCGCCACGCGCCGTGTGTTCGACCGCGCTCTTCAATCCCTTCCCATCACCCAGCACGACATGATCTGGGACTTATACATAAAGTTCGTAAAGGAGTGCGGCGTTCTCGAGACCGCCGTCTGCGTGTATCGCCGCTACATTCTGGTGGAGCCTTCTGCGGTCGAGGAATTCATCGAGTCGCTTCGTCTTTCCAGACTAACGCATAGGTACTTGATAGCGGTGGGGAAGTACGACGAGGCCGCCGTCCACTTGTGCCGCATCATCAATGACGAGAAGTACCAGAGCCGCGACGGCACGACGAAGCAGCAGCTCTGGAACAGCCTCATGAACATCCTGGTGAAGCACCCCGAGTCCATCACCTCCATCCGCATCGAGAAGGTGATTCGCAACGGCATTCAGCGCTTCCCCGAGGAGCAGGGGCGTTGGTGGTGCATGTTCGCCGAGTACTACAACCGCGTGAACAACAACGAGAAGGCGCGCGACATGTACGGCAGCCGCGTCCGCCTCACCTCTAGCTACGAGGAGGCCATTCAGACCGTGACCTCGGTGCGCGACTTCTCGATGGTGTACGACGCCTACGTGCAGTCCGAGATGCGTCTGCTGGAGCTGCTGATGGACACCGTAGCGCTCAGGCGGCGAGGTGATGGTTAGGAGGAGGACGAGGAAGAGGAGCCGCTCGATTTCGGCGGCGAGGAGGCGGCGGAGGACACGGACCTCGCCGACCTGAACCCCGACTTCAGCGACATCGCGCTGCGACGCGAGCGTCTGGAGCACCTCATCGACGAGCAGCCCATCCTGCTGAACAACGTGCGCCTGCGCCAGAACCCGCACGAGGTGAAGCAATGGCTGTACCGCGTGAAGCTGTTCATGGACCCCAAGAAGGGCGCGGTGAAGGAACCGGAGCCCGCCAAGGCGGTGATCGCCTTCACGGAGGCGGTGAAGACGATCGAGCCGCTGAAGGCGGTGGGCAAGCCGTCGACGGTGTGGATCGAGTTCGCGAAGTTCTACGAGCAATTCGACGACCTGGAGAACGCGTGCCGCGTGTTCGAGAAGGCGGTGAAGGTGGAGTTCAAGAGCGTGGAGGAGCTGGCGACGGTGTGGTGCGAGTGGATCGAGATGTACATTCGACACGACATGATCGAGGAGGCGTACCAGACCGCGCTCCGAGCCACCACGCCAGTGCGGGGCGCTAATCACGAGGAGTACGAGTGGCGCGGAGGAGTCACGCATAGAGAAGGCTTCACTCGCCGTCCGCCGCAGGAGCGTCTACACAAGTCGACGAAGATATGGAACATGTTGGTGGATCTGGAGGAGAGCATCGGAACGATGGAGACGACGCGTGCGGCGTACGACCGCATGTTCGACCTGAAGATCATCACCCCGCAGGTGCGCGACGAGGCGTGGAGTGAGGTGTAGAACGTGCTGAACTACGCGGCGTACCTGGAGGAGCACAACTGCTTCGAGGAGGCGTTCCGCGTGTACGAGAAGGGAGTGAACGCCTTCTCCTTCCCCGCCAGCCGCGAGATCTGGCTGCAGTACGTGAACCGCTTCGTGGAGCGGTACAAGGGGACCAAGATCGAGCGCGCGCGCGACATCTTCGAGAAGGTCGGTGTGTGTGTCGCGTGTGAAGCGTAGTGCATCGAGCAGGTCACGGCGGAGTACGCGAAGGAGTTCTACTTGCTGTACTCGCGTCTGGAGGAGGAGTACGGCATCACGCGCCACTGCATGGACATTCTGGACCGCGCCTCGACGTCATGACCACCGAAACCACCTGCTGGAGCTCCATCTGGTGCACCGATGAGAAGGTGGAGGAGTACTACGGAGCGACGAAGACGCGCGAGGTGTACGAGAAGGCGATGGAGACGGTGCCGGAGGATCGCGTGAAGGACATTGCACTGCGCTTCGCGGACCTGGAGACGAAGCTGGGCGAGGTGCAGCGCGCGCGCGTGATCTTCACGTACGCGTCGCAGTTCTGCAACCCGCAGACGCAGGTGACCTTCTGGGAGATGTGGCGCGACTTCGAGGCGCGCTACGGCAACACGGACACCTTCAAGGAGATGCAGCGAACGAAGCGAAGCGTGCAGGCGGAGTTCATGCAGGTGGGGGTGCTAGGAGTGTGTGAGGCGTAGAGAGAAGTGATTTCGGCGGATATGCTGGACGCGACGCTGGGCGCGGCGGCGGGCGAGTCGCATCCGACCATCTCGGGGTTCAAGCGAGGTGCGGTGGAGGGAGGGTCGAAGTCGGTGATCGAGGAGCTGGAGAGCAAGGCGGCGAAGGTGGCGGGCGAGGAGATGGAGACGAAGGAGATGGCGGATTTCAAGAAGGCGGTGGAGAAGGATCCGTCCCTGCTGGACAAGGCGGGACAGAACACAACGGCATATATCAAGAACCTGGAAGGCGTCTCTTCGGAGAAGGAGTTCAACAAGGAAGCGTAGTTGTTGTTTGTTAGAATCCTCACTTGCTTTTCCCGCGCTCCATTTTCTTGTCCCTTTCTGTTGCTGTAGTGGCGTGGATAGGAACGGCAAGATGTTTTCTCCAGCGCTGAGAGGAGTACTGAAATCGCGTCGTCCATCGTTTCTGCGCGATTGTTCGAATCTATGCAGAGGGCGAATCCGAACGGGAAGGGTGGGAAGAGGATTCAATGCGGCGATTCCGTTCTTGTCCGTTCCGGTCTTAACAAACTCGATATATTCGTTTTCGACATCTACAAAGGAGGGACGAGAAAGTGATCAGAAAGAAAGGACTCTATATGAAACGCGTGATCGCTTCAAGCAAATGTTCGTCTATCTTCAGTCGGGGCAGTACGACGAAGCTGTAGTCACAGTTGAGAAGTGCTACGCCAAGGGATACTGTCTCCCCAAGAACGATGTGTTCTTCCTGGTCTCTCGTCTCACGGATCGGAAGGAGTTTGCGCTTGTCAACCGCGTCATCGCCGTGTTTGAAGCCTATGACAAGCAGTTCATCGTGGACCACGCCTCTCTGTTCTGTTACACGCTTCTCCTTTCTGGCGACATTATGAAGGCCTTTTCTGTGATTTCAAGCGCTTCAGATCAGTTTATTGCCCAGTGGAACCAGGATCACATCACATCGTCGCGTTCTCCCTCCTCCCCGTCGCTTCCTCAGGAGTACCTCTTTGTGCGTCTCTGCATCCAGATGCTGAACGACTCCAAGGGTCTCCACGGAACCCTGTCTCCCTTCGCTCAAGCCATACCCCGTCGGAGCACGAGCAGTCCAGAGTCCTCCGTCCACTACGAAGAGATCATCATGTGTTACCTCTATTCTTGGCAGTATCTGACCGCGGCGCTTCGTGCCAAGGCCAGGAACAACTCCGTTCGCCAGCTGGGTGGTGACGACTTCGGGAGCGCCGCTTCGGAGAGCCAGTCGCGGGAGACGCTGCAAGAACTCTTTGTCTCGCCGTACGACGCCATCGACGCAACCAACGCAATCAATGCAACCAACGCAACCAACGCCTCGCGCTCTCTGGAGACGTGCAAGTTCAGTTCCTTCACGCTGCAGTACGGCGACCAGCTGCTTCACACCACGCTGCGCTCGCTGTCCCTGCTGCTGTGGTACTATTACTCGCGCTCCGTGTACCAGCTGCAGCGCGTGCCCGCCTCGTCGTACGTGCTGTCGCCCGAGGAGACGATCGAGACGGTGTTCGCCACCATGCGTCGCTCCTTCGAGAACTGGAGCGCCAGCATCTTCCACTTCTTCATCTTCTTCTTCGCGCAGCCCGGCGCCCAGACCTCGCCCGTCACCGCTCCGTCGATGCGAAGCTGCGACACTGTGGTTGAGTTGTTGTCGAGAATGAAGGGACGCGTGGCGATGTCCGACGCGCTGGCGCTGATGCTGCTGAAGAAGCCGGATCTCCCGACGGACGCCATGGCGGCGATCATGGACTTCTACCTGGACGAGAACCAGCCCAAGATCCAGCTGCAGTCCCAGCTGGTGGAGCACCAGGAGCTGTTCGCGTCGTACATGGCGGCGGTGGTGTGGCGCGGGGAGTACGACCGTCTGCGCTCGCTGTATCGCCGCTTGCGTTACCTCTCGCTTCCCATCACGGAAGAGGTTGCGAACGAGATGCTGGTGCTGGCGTGCTCGATCGAGGATAAGACGCTGCAGGACGAGGTGGTGGACGACATGGCGCGGCTGCGGCTGCGACTGCGAGCGGAGACGGCGGTGTGTCTGATGTACGAGCGACGAGGCGAAGAATCATTCCTGGCAGTGCCACGCGTGGCAGACAAGAAGAACTGGAAGCTGTGTTTGGGTCACCTCCTTCTCCAAACGCAGTCCGATCATAGCTCCCGAGTGCAGAAGATCTGTGAGGAGGAGGGCGTTGTGTTGGACAGCGCGATGTGCGAATCGCTGTTCGCGTTGTACAGCGCGAAACGAGACTACCAGAACGTGCTGAAGCTGCACTCCGCGGTGCTGGAGAGGCGAATCGCTGTGTCAAGAGAAGTGGAGGAGGAGATGGAGGACGTGGTGGAGACGATCCACAGCGCGTCGTCGAGGCTGTTTGGACGAGGGAGCCTTCTTGAGGGCGGTGTTGTGACGAAGAGAAAACACATCCGACTGTCTCGACAGAACGTGAAGTACGTGGATGAGCACATGAAGCAGGACGTGAAGGATATGATGTCCTTGTTTCGGAGAGATGAGAAGTCGGTATCGATCAATGCGATCGTCAATTCGGCGATCAACGAGTTTTGTGCATGTTCGATTCGCGAATATGAAACGTGGTTATAGGAGTGTGTGTTGCGAAACAGACGCCTAAAGAGTTCTATACACATCGACAATTCCACACTGGCACAGGCATGAATCGGAATCACTAAAGCAACTGCATAAGCCATTGTCCCCCAATCCCTCCATCACAAAGTGGGAGTTACAGGACCGAGATCCAGTTCCAAAAACAATATGGATTGATTGTGACAAGGGAAGGTTGTACTCGCTCACGAAGAAAGAGGGATCGAGGTGAACATCGTACAGCATTTCTGGCGACAGCCGGGAGTCCATACGGATGGAACACACATCTCCAGCGCACGTTGTCGCCATTTCGCTCAACGACAGGGAAACTCCATCTCTCGACAAGATCGTTCCGGTTCCCGTCCCCCTCTTCATCGGAACTGAAAACGTAAACTCGAGCAGAGAGGGAACGAGACCGTCCATTGTCATATCCGGCGGATTCGATGAAATTAGCACAGGTTCCGCTACGAGTTATCATTCAACATCGCTCCTTGCTTGGAATCGACCCTTGCGACGGCGCATTGTAGACAACAGTGAAATCCAGATTGTTATCAGACTCGCAGTGAAGAGACACCTCATCTCCCCAAACACCCCCATCTAAGCACGTTCTGTAACGAAAGCCAGAAGAGCACGCAACGATCTGAGCAAACCCTTCCTCGCTGCTTTGCCAGAGTCCGTCCTCGCCGCAGTGAAATCCAAATGCGAGTTCTAGCCATAATCAGCAAAGAGAGTCCAAAACGAAAAAGAAGGAGAAAAGGAATAAGCACTCCCTCTGCAAGTCTCATTTAGATTGGAATGAAGCGCGTGAACACCTTAATTCAAAAGAATGGAGTCGAACCAAAATAGGGACTATTTCGAGAACCATGCGAAAAGGGCAGAAACGACGATATGGATCCTTCAAACCGGGAGGGAGGTCAGAATTCGCACAGTGAACGAGGTCCATTTGGCTTGTCGAAGTACTCTCTGTTGGGTGATGCTGAGGGCTAGAACAAACACGGCGTCGGGTGCAGGAAATGCAGAGGGAGGTCGTGCGTCATACACTATGGGCGGTGTATGTTTGATCACTCCTGTGGTGACTCTGTAGATAAAGAAGCCCAAGTTTAAGCCCGTTGCGAGAAAGGCTGTTGCACCGCCCAAAGTGGACGCGTCGGGCATCCCCCTCGTTCCAACATCCACGTCTGCACCTCAGCAGAGTGGTCAGAATGATTCAAATCGTAAGGGTGGTGGATGGAAGCTAAATGGCAGAGATAGCGAGCATTGGCGTGAAAAAGGAGCCGACGGATTCGATTCGAGTAAAGAGAGAGTCAGATCAGCGTACAGATAAACGAAATAACGAGCGAAGAGGCGGAGCAGCTCAGGATGGACGTCAGAACAGAAATCGTCCAAATCGAAACCAACCGCGCTTCTTGGTGAGTGGAGAGGTTTGAATGGCTTGGAATGAATGACGACTAGTCTCGGTTCTTCGCTACGAACAATGTGCATCGTTCCTCCTCGCATGCCATGGATAACGCAATTCTGATGGGTGCTGGAAGCGACGGCTCGTCGCAGGTGAAGAAGGAGGGAGCTGCGTTTGGGGACCTGGATGTGGGCAACGATGATCACGAGTTGTCGGCTCTCAACAACGGTCCTATTCGTTTCCCGTACGTGAGGGACCCGCCTCGTCCTGAGACGCATGCTGCCGCGACGTGGGACGAGGATGACGCGCAAGTGACGGCATTGGAGTTGCTCCATGAAGTGACGGATGGAGACATGATGCTCTTCGCCCTGCCTTCCTTCTTGCCCATCTATGCGAAGAATCGAGGTAGAGGAGCGGGCGGCGGTTTGAGGAATAGAGTACGGAATTGATGAGCAGTCGTTCATGCACAACAACGAGACAAAACGTACTGGTTCGTCGTTCCCGTAAGGAGTAGCTCACGATTACACGGAGAACGAGCTGATGGGGATCCCTGCCGGCAGAATCGGGAAGATGCGCGTGCACGAGAGCGGGCGAATCAGCATCGACATAAACGGGTACATTGTGGACATGAGCGTGTCCATCCCGCTGCGTTACCAGCAGCAGGTCGCGACAATTGACGACACGAACTTCACCGTTCTCGGAGACGTCAAGCATCGTCTGGTGTTGACTCCGGATGTGCACAACTTCCAATAGGAGTGTTTGTTAACAAACCGCAGTACTCTCTCTTCAGCTCTCTCTTCCTCAGGGCGCGACGACGAATGTCCTTGTGGTGGATCAGGACACACTTCTGGAGAAGCCAAAACGGAATGATGTGGAAAAGGAAGTGCTCCACCTGATGCCAGAAGTACGGCACGACTGTGATAGGACCGCGTCCGATCTTGCTTAGCGACGCCTCGGCAAATACGGAAGGCGACGGGCACAGAAGAGAAGACTTGCGGATCTTGCTCAGTTTGGAGGGAACGAAGTAGGGGACATGACACTCCACAGTGATGTTCTTTTCCTTCAGTTCCGTGGCAAGCGATCGGGAAAACAAGTTCACAAAAGCCTTCGAGGCCGAGTAGATGTCGTACAGCGGATCGCCGCAAGCCATAATTCCCGCGGCGGAACTGACGTTGACGATTGCGCCTCGCTTACGCTCAGTCATCCAAGGAATGCACAGCTTGGTGATCATCGCTGTCACCTCACAATTCAGATGGATGATAGCCCGGAGACGATCCTCTGGCAATTCGGTGAGATACATGGCGTATTCATAGGAAATCCCCACATTGTTGATCTGAACATGAGGAACAGCGATAACAACTACGAGAATGCCAATCGGATACGCCTCGAAGATCGGTTTGAGTATCGATTCCAGCGCCTCCGTGCTCTGACTGAGATCGTACACCACCGTACAGGTTTTCACCTGCATATGATAGTACCGCTACACCGTTACGTGGTACTGGTCTTGAATCTCCGCAGCGGCCTTGTCGAGTCGTTCTTGAGAGCGAGCAACGAGAACCACGTTTATCCCTCGAGAAGCGAGTCTCTTTGCATAGCCTAACGGTGAGGAACGGAACAATCCACAACCAAGACCGATTCCATCACTGGCTCCCGTGACCATTGCCCATTCTCCATACGACCGCTTTAGATCCTTTCCCGGCAGCGTGTAGTACGCAACAACTAGGGATGAGCATCGAAAGGGGATTGTACACTTGACAAAACGGATTGCAGTAATGAGGAGGAAAATCGAAAAGGCGAGAGCAGCGACTATGATACAGCTACAGATCACGAGAAGAGAGGACCCAGGCACTTTTCATTGAGATACGAATGAACAATCGTTGACAAATCGTCAAAGGTCAACATGAGAGGGCTCCAGAAAAGAAATAGTGGTGATGAAGAATGCGTCCCGGATGGCGTCAGCACGCTTGACAGATGACAACATGCGATGAAACGCCCGCACCGGTTTTGAACAAACAGTGCTTAGTAGTACTCCGACATGAAGAGGCCGATGCGGCTGATTTCGGGAACGTAATCGTTCCAGGTGTCGACGATGGTGAGACGAACTCCCTTCGTGGACACCTTCGAATCGAGGACGTTTATCTTCTTCACACCGATGGTGGTGCCCTTGGAGACCTCGATCCAGTCCTCGCCCTCCAGAATCGAGATCGTGTAGTGCGAAACCTTCTGTCCGTGACGAATGAACTCCTGCATCATGATCACGTTGAACGAGACGGGCTCGTCGAACAGGAGATCGACGTATCCAGAGGCCATGTCGCCGGCGGGCTTCCAGTACACATACTTGTCATTCACAATGACATTCACGGGAGGGTAGCCCTGTTCGTAGGAGGACGCGGTCACGGAGGCCGCCTTGCGCGCCTCGTCGTGCTTGAACGTCTCGCGGATGTACTCTCCGAACTCGCGCAGTCTGGCGACGTCCTTCTCGTCGAAGAGACCGTCGGTGTTCGGAGGCACGTTGAGCTGCAGCTGGTAGTTCAGACCCACCGAGCGGAAGTAGATGTGCACCAGCTCCTTCAGCGACTTCGGCTCCTCGTTGGCGTGGTAGAACCAGCCCGGGCGGATCGACACGTCCAGGAAGAGCGGGTCGAACACCAGATCCTCGCCGGGGAACTCGACGGAGGGCGCGTGGAAGTTCCAGTTCTCCTCCTTGCCCAAGCCCGACTCGGTCTTTCCCCAGGCGGTGTCTGGACCGCAGTCGAAAGAGTCGTTGTCGCCGCCGCAGCCGCCGCCAAGGCACTGGGGCTGGTTCTTCTTCAGGATCTCATACCAACCCTTCCAATCGTACACCTACAGATTAGGAACCGATCCGGGAACGGACGTGCGTCATGTGCTCCTTGGCGTTGGCTCCGTCCCACCACAGCTCGTAAATAGGGCCATAGCGAGAAGTCAAGACATCCAGGGTCTTCTTGTAGTAGTCGTTGTACTCCGGTCTCCAGGTCATGTTGTAGAAGTAGCGGTCCCAAGGAGACAGGTAGAAGGAGGGCAGAGCGCCGAGCTGATGGCACGAGTCCACGAACTCGCGAACCACGTCTCCCTTTCCGTCTCTCCACTTGGAGCTAATCACGGAGTGGTTGCTGTACTCCGAAGGGAACAGCCTAGGGGTGAGTCGAACATAACAGAAAACACATGAATCCATCGTGGTGCTTCGTCACGAGAATGATCTCGTTGGCGCCAGCACTCTGGAAGGCCTCGACCCACTATCACATGAGGAGAACGAGAAGAGCGAACCTGGGTGGTGTTCAGCTTCACAGGGTTGAAGATATTAGGATCCTCATCTCCCAAGCCCCATTCCTTGCCTAGTGGAGATGAATGCAAACAATAGATTTCTACCCGTGAACGTGTTTACACCGAAGTGGATAAAGCCGGAGATGCCTCTCTCGAGCCATTGAGCCTGCTCCTCCGTGGGAAGAGGCAGCTTGGGCTTTGCGAGAGCTAAATCCGTTACACACCACGATCAAATCTGGGTACCCGTAGCAATAAGGAAGAAAAGAACAAACGAAAGCATTATTCGGATTGTGTTACGATCGTGTTTGTTCAGTGATTCATGATAAAGAAGATCGAATCCCACTCCTGCCACTTTCGTTCAAAAACGCTGCAGACGTGCCCCACGGACGGACACGAATGTACAAAAGCACTCTGGTTCATATCAACGCAAACAACGCATTCTTTCCGCATTGTTTTCTGAATAACGGTTATTCAATCATAACCGCAGGACAATCGAATCGAAAGGCTTGGACCCAGGAAAAGGGTATTCACACGACTGTTTCCATTGTTTCTTGACTGCTAATGCCTGAGTAGGGAATTGAGGGGTTTGGGGTGATAGTGTAGGGAAGATAAGAGTAGTCGAGCATGCCAGGAGGAAATCATTCAATAGAATTGCCTGCCCCCACATCGACCACGGACGAGAACGGCGTTACGACGACGATCAGTTGGAAGTACAATGCGGAGGGACAACGCGTGAAGGTGACCAAGCGAGTGAAGACCGTGGAGAAGAAGGAGATGGTTCTGAAGCGCGTTCTGGAAAGAGTATACAGTGGTGCGTTGTGTTAATCGGCAGTCAAAGATTGTTCCCTTCAATATTCCTGCTGGAGGAAACGAGGGTGTGACGCTGCAGTCGGTAGATGAAGTACGTGGATGGGAGCGGGGTTTAACGCTAGATTCACATGGAGAAGCCTGGACACGAGGAGAAGAAGGACGAGACGCTGAAATCCACTGGAGTCGTTGTGCGCAGTGCGGCTGATGCGTAGGGATCCTTCGTCTGCCGTTTTTGCAAGGGACCTCATATGTCGATGCGCTGTCCCTACAGAGTAGCTATCTTTCCATATTCTGAGCGTAGGATATGTACGCTGCGAAGGAACAGCCCAAGGAGGAGAAGCCTGTCTCGAGCGCCGCTCCCTCCGAAGGAAAGTATCTTCCTCCGTCGCTGCGTAGAAATGCCGACAGAGTGGGAGAATGTGAGTGTAACAGGGGCGAATTGACGTGTAGACAAGGAGGAGGAGACGTTCGGTGTTCGCGTGTCCAACCTTTCGGAGGATGTCACCGACATGGAGCTGCGCAACTTGTTCGAGCAGTGCGGCCGTGTGACGAGAGCCCGCGTCATTACCGACTTCGAGACAAAGAAGAGTCGTGGCTTCGCCTTCGTGAATTTCGATACGAAGTAGTGTTATCGGCGTGCAGTTAGGGATAGGGAGGAAGCGCAACGTGCCATCGACATGTTCAACGGTTATGCTATCAACCATCTGATTCTGAGCGTGTCGTTCGCGGAGAAGAGGAAGTCGACGCCTCGTTATACGTCCGGCTACGGAAGAGCGCTTCCACAGAATGCGAAGCGATAGAGGGGTTCGACTGTTTGTTCAACAAAGAGCGGCTACTTCTTTTCAGGATGGACGATGGCGCCAGCGTCCTCGAGCATCTTCTTGAGTTCTCCCGATTTGTACAAATCCGTCACGATATCGCACCCTCCCACAAATTCTCCGTTGATGAACAGCTGGGGGAACGTCGGCCAGTCCCTGTCTATCAGAGGAGAAGTAAGGTCCTACGAGTACACCTTCAGATTCTGTCGAACGGACGGACTCGTAAGGATATTGGCACTAGCGAAGTCGCATCCTACGAATCACGCCAGCTACGCAAGATCACCCAAGTGCTTCAAAATGTTCACCACACGCAAGCTAAAGCCACACACGGGAGCCGTAGGCGTTCCCTTCATAAACAGCATCACCTTGTTGTCATGGACGATCTAAAACCGTGAATACCGGCTTCTTCGACGAACCTTATCGATGAATTTCAACACCTCCTCCGGGTTCTCGTCCTTCACCTTGCTCTTAGGCTTGAAGTCGTCGTCCGATTCGTCGACACTCTGTGTTGAGAAGAACACTTTGGGGAAGCGTGGACCGTTCTTCAGCACCTGGCTCGAAAGCTTTAACGCAGTAAGGCAACGAAACATAGTCCTATTGTGATGTGCTGTCTTTCATCCTCATTCCACGCCCGTGGATTCTGTGGATACAGACAACGAGGATGAGACTGTATTTTCATGGGTTGGTGATGATCAGAGTGTGTGGAAAATAGCAACAGTAAAACGGATGTGCCATCGCGTTAAGAGTCATACAGGAGCATGCCCGCCTGTTTAAACACGATTCTCAATCCAACGTCAAAGTCGCTATCCATTAGTCCTGTGAAGGAGTTCTACCAGACATGCAACACGCCCTCCTTCTTGAGCTCGCTGCAGTCCAAATGGCAGTTGAATGGTCGCTTCACGGCCGAATTCACTTCCAGAAGAGGCTATCATTCATGCCGATTGGATGCGATTACTTTTATATGGTTAGTTGCAACATGGAGATACGATCCCATGAGCTTTGCCATTTCATACTTCGTGTACTCTTTCTACACATCAATAGGGATGGACAGAGAATACTTCAGCGGATATGTGCACAATCCCACGGAGGGCTGAATTCGCGAGCACAAACGCTTTCAACGTATTGGCGATATCCGTTGTGAGTGTGGGAACGCGCTTTGCCACATGGTCAACAAGGCACTCCTTCTTTCCCACCACCAGATGGTAGAGGTACAACACGGCGCTTTCCGAAGGCGCCCCAGGACCATACAGAACGGGAACTCGCACGATGAGAGCGTTTGAACACTCTTTCTGCACTGCCAGCTCCGAGGCGCGCTTCGATTCGCCGTACTACCCGTAATCGCATCCAGTTTGTGCCACTTTGTTCAGCGGATTGCAGGCATCTCCGGGGTGATAGGGCCACTGTGTTCCATCGAAGACGTAATCAGTGCTGATGTGGATCAGAAAGATCCCTCGTTCGTTGCACTCCACTGCCAATTCTCTGGGTAGTTCAACTGCAGTTGAGAGGAAACATGAGCGCATCACCGTTGAGTAGCTGTGTGTACGCCTGCTGCTTCTCAACGACGTCGGGACTTCGAATGGCGATGCAGTTGATAACGATATCCGGCTTCGTGGAGTCTAGCAGCTCTTTCGCGTCTCCCTTCGCCTTGTATGTGAAGTGCAGCAGATTCGAGTTCTCCCTAGTATTGCCAGTTCCACACACCTATTCGTAAGGAGGGATGGGGAATCCTCACTCGAAAGGAAGGGGACTCGGAGAACACTCTAAAGCACTCTCTCCCGAGCAGGCCCGATGCTCCCAGAACAAGCACAGATTTCATGAACAAACAACCGCTAAACTGTCTGAACAATCTCCTCCTCCTTCAGCAGGGACTTGTCCATCTCTACACATAAGACAGCACGCAAGACCCAAACCCTCCTTGATCTCCTCGGCCGGCCCATACACGAACTTGCGACTGTGGGGAATGTACTCCTTGCCCACCATCTTCGCCAGCGCGCTCCCGATAATGTACTCCAAGCTGTACTTGAAGTCGACCTTCTCCCACACGTAAGAGAGGAGCAGCCAGGCCGCCTGGACGATGGCAATGAACCCGAGACACTCCCAGACGTTCCACAGCAGCTTCGACGGCTTGTGCTGGCAGGGAGGTCCGAAGAAGAGCTCGTAGGGCAGCGCCACCTGTCTGGCGAACCAGCCGCCCACGCAGAAGACGGTGAGGCTGATCATGCCCAGACGGAACTGGAAGGTGCATCGCTTGCGCGACTTGTACTTCTTCTCCAGCGGACGGTCGCCGTCGACGTAGTACGTGTGGACGAAGGTGAACGCCGTGATGCAGCCGAAGGACAGCATGTGAGCGGGGAGCGGGACGTTCTCCGAGACGATGTCCATAAGGAAGGAGGAGTCGATAAGAAGCCAGATGACAAAAACGGCGATACCGACGAAGAAGTAGATGAGAGAGATGCCGAACATGAAGCCGATCCGCTCCTGCTGGTTCACGAGGCAGCCGAACATGGAGCCCGTCACCGCAAACGCAGCCGTCTGAGCGATCTTGAAACGGCCGTAGCACACCTTGCCAAAAATGTCGCCAAGCAACCCCATGTTGTGCTTGTACGACTCGACAGAGAGCCACGTGAATGCCCTAATGGACCAGGGGCTGATGGCAAACAGAGCATACGCAAGAAGGGTGTAGCAGAGAATGGTCACCCAGCGATTGCCCTTCTTGATGACCGGGTACAGCACCAGCGTGACGATGGGAGCAATGATGCCAGCCCAACCGATCGAATCCAGCGTGGTGGCATTTCCCGCAATCTTCACGACAGGGAAGCGGATCTCCTTGTTGTTGAAGATATCGTACTCCCTGGCAAACACAGTATCGCAAATAGATTCTCCCAAACGAAGGAGGAACAGGAATACAAACCGCTGGAAGAGGTACACCCAGATGGCTCTCTTGTTCGCGTTAAGGATGCGAAGACTGCTGAGCGTCGTAGTGATACCGGTGACGAATGTGAAAACGGTACCCCACAGACCGATTATGACGAGGGGGTAGATTACAATATAAATGACGATGGGAGGAAGCTTGTTCTTGATGTCTATAAACACCTCGCCGTCGTAATCAGCAATCACTTGAGTGACGCTATGCACGATAATCATCATGAAAATGGCGATGCCCTTCACCAGATCCAAACCGACAATACGCGTTTTCCCCATATCACCACTTCTTACTCCTCAAAAACAAATAATGATGGAAGTTGGTTTGAAACCCTCCGAACTGGCTCCTCGAAAAGGAACACAGATGAGTAGCGGGGTGTTGAAGACAGGCGAAGACCATCCTCCTTGATGGACGACTGCTTTCCGCAACCCTCCTCCACTCGAATGAGGAGCGTAATCCCATTATCGCTAATGTGATGGGTTGTGTTAGTGTCGTATGTTCCTTTACCGTGGGTAACGGGTCTCTCGGAGAGATGGCCTCCATCATCGTTCAATCTCTCCTCATGTGCTTCTATTGAGTTGTACTGCTGTCCACCCAGGCGCAAGCGTGAGAGAAGACCTCGCTCCCGTGCTCCACTTTTCGGACCGATTTTCGGCACAATTCCGCATCGCCCAAACAGGCTATACCTCGAATCTCTACAATGGTTACGTGTGCCCATCACAGAAACTGTAGGTCATCCGTCCTGTTCACGTGGAGAGAAGCCCGTAGCAGCAAGGCTGTGGGGAAGGGCGTGATTTCAAACGGATTTCGTTTCTAACACTCCGTTTAGATCGTCTTACCTTCGGTACGCCCCGTCGTCCCTACGAGCGCGAGCGTCTGGA
>ERZ780157.2021-NODE-2021-length-20087-cov-5.527756_pt1 | contig 20087 bp, 3 predicted proteins | sample MGYA00511169_ERZ780157 | MGnify/ENA primary metagenome ERZ780157 (study PRJEB29588, sample SAMEA1965149) | human gut metagenome | biome: human gut; feature: human-associated habitat; material: faeces | place: Denmark | collected 2008/2010 ... | reverse complement strand
ATAGATAAATTATTACCAGAAATAACATATACAAAAAATCCTGCACAAGGGTATACAAACAAAGATGTAGTACTTACAATAACATTAAAAGACCAAGAGGCAAACGATAAGTATGGATGTAGCAAAGTAATAGCATGGCAAATAAGCAAAGATGGTAATTTAGATGAAAACTCTAATAATTGGACAAATTTAGATGAAGCACAAGAACAAACAACAGTAGAATATAGCATAAAAGAAAATGGAACATATTATATATATGCAAAAGATCAAGCAGGAAATGTAGCAAAAGAGCAAATTGTAATAGATCAAATAGATAAAAATCCACCAAAAGTTGAAGTTACAGGAAATCCAACTACATGGGTAAAAGGTGAAGTTGAATTAGACATAACAGCTAAAGATGATGAAACTGGAATAAAAGAAATAAAAATAAATGGACAAAAAGTAACAGCAACTATAGATGAAGACAAAACAGCAAAAGTAAAATATCCTGTTACAGAAAATGGAACAATAAACATAGAAGTTACAGATGAAGCAGGAAATGTAACTACAAAAACAATAACAGTAGATAAAATTGATAATAAAGGACCTGAAGTAACAATAACAGGAAATCCAGAAAATTGGACAAATAAAGATGCTACTTTACATGTAAAAGCAAAAGATGATGCAAGTGGAATACAAAAAGTAACAATAACACAAGTAGTAGATGGTAAAGAAGAATCAAAAGATGTTAATTTTACAACAAATGAAGATGGTTCTATTGATTTAGACTACACAGTAGATAAAAATCAAACAATAAAAATAAGTGTTACAGATAAGGCTGGAAATACAACTACAAAAACAATAGTAGTAGATAAAATAGACAAGGAAAAACCAACATTAAAAGCACCAACTGCTGTTGCAACAACGAATACAGTTACAGTTACATTTAATCAAACAGATGCATTAAGTGGAATAGATGAAGAAACAATAAGATATGCAATAAGAAAACAAGGTGAAGATGAATGGGAAATAGTACAAAATAGTGAAAAAGTAAATACATTTACAAAAAGAACAAAAGATACATTATATGAAGTAAAAACAATAGCAAAAGATAAAGCTGGAAATGAAATGGAATCTGAAATTGTAATAGTTAGAACACTAAATTTAACAGAGCCATTAATTAAACAAAATCCAGAAACAATTACAAACGAAAATGTAAAAGTTACAATATTAGCACCTGATGCACAAGAAGGAACAACAATAAAATATGGAACAGATGGAGTAAATTTTGAATCAATTCCAACAAATCCATATACTTTTGAAGTAACAAAAAATCAAACAATATATGCATTAGTAGAAAATAATGAGGGTGAAAAATCAAATGTTGCAACACATCAAGTAGATAATATTGATAAATTATTACCTATAGTTACAAATATAAGTGCAAGCACAAAAGCAACAAATAGTACAGTAACAATTACAGCAAAAGCAAAAGACCAAGCTCAAACAGAGGAATATGCAAATAGTGGAATAGTTGCATATATGTTTAGCAAACAAACAGACATAACAAATAAATCTGAAGGATGGAACGAAATAACACAAACAACAGAAGAAATAACAAAAACTCAAGAAGTATCAGAAAATGGAATATGGTATTTCTATGTAAAAGATGCTGCAGGAAATGTTAATAAAGCAAGTGAAGAAAACAAAATAGAAATAGGAAATATAGATAAAACTCTTCCTATAATAAGTGTAGAACCACAAAATAAAGAAGTATGTAAAAACACAAATGTTACAATACATGTAACAGATGAAGGTGGAAGTAACCTATCAGATTCTAACCAATATGAATATCAATTAGGAGAAAGTAACCAAAATATACCAACAGGAAATTGGTTAAAATACACAAATAATGTAGTATTCAATATAGGTGATAATATAACAGGAACACGTTACTTGTGGGTAAAAGAAGTAAAAGATAATGCACAAAATATATCTAATAAAGAAGGAACAAAAGTTAGCACATACCATGTATTTGGACCATATGTGTTTGATAATAGTGCACCAGAAGTAACATTTACACCAAATGGAAATGACACATATAGTAAAACACAAAAAACAAAAGTAACAGTAACAGATGTAGGAACATCAAATATAAATGAAAATGAATTAAAATATAAATGGGTAGTACAAAATGAGGCAGAACCTGCTGAAAATGAAATAGATACTACATTTATTAATGGTGCCAATATAGAAAATGCAAAAAAAGTTACAGGAAAATATTATTTATATGTTCTTGCTAAAGATAATTTAGGAAATACTAAAAAAGCCAAAAGTGAATTATTCTATTTAGATAATACAAATCCAAATAGTGAAGCACCAGTAAAGAAAGTAGCAACAAGTAGCAGTATAACTGTTGAATTTAAGCAAACAGATTCACACAGTCAAATAGATAATAATACTATTTATTATGGAAAAAGATTAAAAGGTACAAATGATTGGACATGGGAGAAAGATGCAAATTTAACACATAAATTTAAAGGACTTGTAAAGGAAACAACATATGAAATATGCACAAAGGCATCAGATAATGCAGGAAATGGAGAACAAATATCAAACATAGTAGAAATAACAACAGAAAAAATTGATAAACCAACAATTACTACAGACCCAAATGCACCAACAAATAAAAAAGTAAAAGTAACAGTAACATACCCAGAAATAGATGGTGGAAAATACAAATATAGTGAAGATGGAATAAATTATATAGAAGTTAGTTTAAATGATGGTGAATATGTAACATATATAGAAGAAAATAAAACAATATATGCATTAGTAGAAGATGAAAATGAACAAACATCTGAAGTTGCAACATTAGAAATAACATTTATAGATACTAAAAAGCCAACAGTAACAATAACTCCTAATGGAGGAACTTATGAACTAAATCCAGGACAAACAAATGTAAAAGAAAATGTTACAATTACAGCAAAAGACACAGGAACATCAGGTTTAAATGAAACATTACAATATGCAATAACAAGTAGCAATACTCAAAAACCAACAACAGGATGGACTAATTTTGAAAATGGATCTACAAATGAAATTACACTAAATGGAGGAAACAATTATATATGGTTTAATATTACAGATAATGCTGGAAACGAAGTAGAAAATAATGTATCTAATGTATTTAAAGTAAGCTATAAAATTATATATAATGCAAATGGTGGACAAAATGCTCCAAATGCACAAACTAAAGAAAAAGATGTTAATTTAACACTTTCAAGTGATGAGCCAACATGGGATGGATATACATTTAAAGGATGGTCAACATCTAAAGAATCAGTAGAAGCAGAATATAAAAAAGGTGCAACATATAGTAAAAATGAAGCTACAAACTTATATGCTGTATGGGATGCAAAAAGTTATGTAGTAACATTTAACCCACAAGGAGGAGAGGTAACTCCTACATCAAAAGATGTTGTATATAATAAAGAATATGGGCAATTACCAACACCAACAAAGCAAGGATATAGATTTGGGGGATGGTACTTAGAAAACACATATGAAAATAAAGTAGAAGATAAAACAATTGTATCAAAATCAGAAAATCACACATTATATGCAAAATGGACAAGTGCAGAAAACACACCATATACAATTTATCACTATGTAGAAAATGCAAATGATAATGGTTATACATTATATAAAACAGAAGGAAAAGAAGGAAAAACAAATTCAGTAAAAACATTATTAGATGAAAAAATGGTAATAGATAATTGTACATATAAATATGCAAGCTTAGAAGAAGGTGGAAGTGAAGAAACAAGTTTAACAATTAATGCAGACGGAACATCAAAAGCTTATTTATATTATACAAGAAATAAATTTACATTAACATTATCAAAAAATGAACATGTTGCAAGCGTTACAGGAGATGGAAGTTATAAATGGGGACAAGATGTTTTAATAGATGCAAGTTTAAATCAAGAAGATGGTTATACATATACATGGGTTAACTGGACAGAAAATGGTGTAGAAAAAACAAAAGATCAAAAAGCAACAATAAAAATGAGTGCACAAAATATGACATTGGTTGCTAATGCAACAAGAAGTGCAAAAAAATATATAGTAACATATAACTCTGTAGTAAATGGAGGAACAACTGAAACTATAGAAGAAGAGTGTACATACACACAAAATGTAGACCTAAGCAAAACAGCTGCAAAAATAGGTTATACATTTATTGGATGGAATACTAACAAAGATGCTACAAGTGCATTATCTACATTAGTAATGCCAAATAAAAATATAACTATATATGCAATATTTAAAAAAGATATAAAAGCAACATATATAGATTATAGTGCTACAACAAAACAAATAAGAACACAAGATATAACAATATATAATAATCAAACAGCAACAATAACAGTTCCAGAACAAAATGAATACAATGGATGGACAAAAAATGGATGGACTAAAGATACTTCAAATTCTGCTGCTAAAGAAATAGAAGCACGGAGGCGGAGAAGTTTTAAAAATCACAACAAATGTTACATATTATGGATTATATACTAAAAATGTAAGTGTAACTTATAACTTAAATGGTGGAGTAGGTACAACTCCAAGCAAACAAACAGTAGAAAGAAAAGTAAATAGTTACTCAATTATAAATATATTTGATCCAGAAGTACAAATTTCTGATTTACAAGCAAGTAAAACAGGTTATACATTTAATAGTTGGAATACTAACGAAAATGGAACAGGAACAAAATATTTAGTTGTAAACAAAACTAAACTTAGTGAAGATTTAAATTTGTATGCTATATGGACACAAAATAAATACCAAGTTACATTTAATACAAATGGTGGAAGCAGTGTAGAAAATAAAGAAGTAACATATGATTTAGCATACGGAAATTTACCTTCTACAACAAAAACTGGTTATACATTTTCAGGATGGTATTTAGATAATGAAACATTTAAAAATAAAATAGAAGAAACAACTAAAGTTTCAACACCAAATAACCATACATTATATGCAAAATGGGATATTATAACATATAAAATCACATATAATTTAAATGGTGGAACATTAGAAAATGCAAATAAAGAAAGTTATACAATAGAAACACCAAGCTTTACATTAAATAATCCACAAAAAGAAGGATATACATTTATAGGATGGACAGGAAGTAATGGAAATGAAGCAAGTAAAACTGTAACAATTGAAAAAGGAAGCACAAGTGATAAACAATATACTGCAAATTGGGAAGCAAACAAATATACAGTTTCATTTAATTCAAATGGAGGAAATGATATAGCTTCTAAAGAAGTTACATTTGGACAAAACTATGGTGATTTAGAAAAACCTAAAAAACAAGGATTTACATTTGCAGGATGGTATTTAGACAATGAAACATTTAAAAATAAAATAGAAACAACTACAAAAGTTGAAATAGCAAACAATCATACATTATATGCAAAATGGACAGAAGGTGAATCTGAATATATTGTAGAACATTATAAACAAAATATAGAAGATGACCAATATGGTGAGCCAGAAGTAGAAACTTTAACAGCAGTAACTGGAAGTGAGGTAACACCTGCAACAAAAGATTATGGAAAAGGATTTGAAACACCTAACTTAAAATCAGCTGTAGTTAAGGCAGATGGAAGTACAATAATAAAATATTATTACAACAGAAAACTATTTACAGTTACATTTAACACAAATGGTGGAAATTCTGTGGAAAACATAACTGCAAAATATGAAAAAGAAGTAACATTACCAACTACTAGCAAAACTGGTTATACATTTAAAGGATGGTTAAAACAAGAATTAGAAGTTACATCACCATATAAAGTAGAAGATAATGTAACATTAAGTGCAAAATGGAATGCAATAACATACAATATTACATATTCATTAAATGGTGGAAACCTAGCAGAAGGAATAACAAATCCTAAAAATTACACAATAGAAACAGCAAGTTTTACACTAAATAATCCACAAAAAGATGGTTACACATTTACAGGATGGACAGGAAGTAATGGAACAACACCAAACACAACAGTAACAATTTCAAAAGGAACAACAGGAGATAAGGAATTTATTGCAAATTGGAAAGCAAATGAATATATAGTAACATTTAATCCAGATGAAGGAACAGTAAATCCATCTTCTAAAACAGTAACATATAATGAAAGTTATGGACAATTGCCAACACCAATAAAGACAGGTTATAAATTTAACGGATGGTATACTGGGCTAAATGGAGCTGGAACAAAAATTACAGACCAAAGTATAGTTACTATAACTGCAAATCAAACATTGTATGCAAGTTGGAGTGTTAATAGTTATACAATTACATATAATGCAAATGGAGGAAGCGGAGCACCAGGAAGCCAAACTAAAAAATATAATGAATCTTTAACTTTAAGTGCTACTAAGCCAACAAGGACTGGCTATACATTTAAAGGTTGGGGATTAAATGGATCAGCAACAGAGGTTAAATATAATCCAGCAGATACGATTGGAGCAAATACAATTTCTAATGATTTAGTATTATATGCAATATGGGAAATAAATAAATATACAATTACATATAATGCAAATGGTGGAAACAGTACTCCTGAACCAACAACTGCAAATTACAATGAAACAATACAAATGCCAAGTGCATCAAGAAAATATACAGTTACATTTAATACAAATGGAGGAACAGCACTTGATAATCAAACATCAACATATCAATTTACAGGTTGGTATACAGATGCAACAAATGGAACAAAGAAAAAATATAAAACAATGCCAGCATATAATGAAACATTATATGCACATTGGGACGATACAAAATCAAGTATAACAATTGGAACAACAACAAAAGAAGGTTATACATTTGCAGGATGGTATATAGATGAAGATTTAAAAACACAGTTAACAACAAATGAGAATGGAACATATTTACCAACAAAAGATATTACAATTTATGCAAAATGGAATGCAAATAAATATGTGGTAACATTTGATCCAGTTGAAGGTACAGTTAATCCAACTACAAAAGAAGTAACATATGATTCAACATATGGAGAACTTCCAGTAGCTAAGCTTGCAGGCTATGGATTTGGAGGATGGTATACAAAACAAGATGGACAAGGAGAGGAAATAACATCATCAACAATTGTAAAAATTACATCAAATCAAACATTATATGCAAGATGGGCACAAGGACAATATGTTGTAAAACACTATAAACAAAATATAGATGGAACATATCCAAGTGTTCCAACAGATGTAGAAAATAAATCAGCAGTGCCAGGAAATAAAGTAACACCACCTACAAAAGATACTACACAAGGAAGCTACTTAGGATTTAGTGCACCACAAACACAAACAAAAGAAATAACAGAGGATGGAAATACAGAATTTATTTATAAGTATGAAAGAAAATCATATGATTTAAATATTAATCCAAATGGAGGAAAATATGAAGGTTCTCAATCAACAGTAACAGTTACACAAAAATTTGAATCAACATATACAGTTTCTAATAAAATAGAAGCACCCGCTGGATATGTGGTTACATTTAAAAACTTTGGAGGACAAGATGATTACACTAAAAAAACTTCAACAAAAACATTTACAAATTGGATAAAAACAGGACAAGGAACATTAAATGGAAATGTTTATACATATGGTGCAGGAATTGGAACAATAGTTGCAAATTATAAAAATGATAGTATAGAAATGCCAGACGATCCAACACATGAAGGCTATACATTTACAGGATGGTATTTAGATGAGCAATGTACAAATAAAGTAAGTTTAAATACAGATAAAACATATACACCAAGCCAAAATATTACATTATATTCTGGATGGAGCATTAATAAATATACATTAACAATTTCAAGATTAAGTGGAAATACAACAAAAGAACAAAATTACAACACACAATTAGACTTAAGTACTTATAATAGTAGTGGATATAAAGTAACATTAAATCCAAATTATGACGGTGGAGCAAATACAGTATTAACACAAACACATAAATCTTGGAGTAAAGATGGTTTTGGTACATTAAGTGGAAACATTTATACATATGGTGCAGGTAATGGAAAAGTAACAGAAAACTATAATGATGTTACATTAACTACTCCGACACAAGTAGGTTATACATTTGTTGGATGGTATACAGATTCAGAACTAAAAAATGAAGTAAAATTAAATGCAGACAATACATATACACCAACAGCTAATATAACATTATATGCAAAATGGACCGCAAATACTAATACAAAATATACTGTAAAACATTATAAACAAAATATAGACGGAACATACCCAAGTGTTCCATCAGAAGAAGAAGTAAAATATGGAACAACAAAAGAAACAACAAATGCTAGTCCAAAAACATACAAAGGATTTACAACACCAGCAAAACAAAATAAAGAAATATTAGCAAATGGAACAACAATAATAGAATATAAATATGTAAGAGATTTATCAACATTAACAATTAACCCAAATGGAGGAACATATAGCGATCTAAATATAGAACAGGCATATGAGTCAACATATGTAGTAGATAATGCAAATATAACACCACCTAAAGGATTTACTGTAACATATAATGCAAATGGAGGAACAACAGAAGTTGGAAGTGAAGTTTCAACTAAAACATTTGAAAGTTGGTTATTAACAGGCGGTGGAAAATTTGTAGGAAATACATATACATTTGGAACAAAAGATGAAGATGGAACATTAACTGCAAATTATAAAAATAACAGCATAAATTTAACAACAGCTAAAAAAGTTGGCTATACATTTACAGGATGGTATTTAGACAGTAATTGTACACAAGCTTTAGTATTAAATGCTGATGGAACATATACACCACAAAAAGATATAACAATATATGCTGGTTGGTCTGCTAACCAAGTAACATATAAAGTATACCGTTATTTAGAAAATGCAAATAATGAAAACTACACATTATATGGAGATGTTATAGAAGGAAAAGCAGCAGCTGGTTCAACACTTACACTTTTAACAGAAGCAAATAAAAATCAAATTGCAAATACTAAATATGTAGGAGCAAATTTAACAGGTGGAACTTTGGGAGTTGGAACATCTATTACAACAACAACTGTAGCACCAGATGGAACAACAAATATATATTTATATTATGATAGAAATGAATATACATTAACATTAGAAAAAAATGAATATATAGAAACTGTAACAGGTGCAGGAACATACAAATGGGGTGCAACAGTAGCTATTAATGCAACTGTAAAAACAAATATTACAGGTTATAATGCTTCTGTATGGGATAAATGGACATTGATTGAAGGAAATGGAGTAACAGTACCAACGACAATTAAAGGAAACATTGTTATGACAGCAGGAAATATTACAATAGTTGCAAATGCTGTTAAAGGAACACCAATTACTTATAGTGTTGTATATAATGGAAATGGAGCAACAGGAGGAACAACAGCAAGTTCAACACATACATATGATAAAGCACAAAATTTAACAGCAAATGGTTATAAAAAAGAATATACAGTAACATTTAATTATAATTATTCTGGAAGTACAAATACAGTAGCTGCATATAAATATGATTTTGTAAATTGGAAAGATTCAAACAATAATACATATTTAGATAAAGCAAGTGTAATAAACTTAGCAAAAACTAGTGGAGCTATAGTAACACTTAATGCTAACTGGCAAGAAGGAGAAAATGATCCATTGCCAAGTGCAAAAAGAACAGGATATGGTTTAGCTGGATGGTATACTGACAAAGAATGTACAGATGCAAATAAAGTAGGTGACCCAGGAGCAAGTTACAAAGTAAATGCAAATACAACTTTATACGCAAAATGGGAAGAAGGTCAAGTTGAATATACAGTTAAATATTATATTCAAAATATTGAAGGAACAGGTTATGATTTAAAAGATACTGAAATTAAAGCAGGTAAAACAGGAACAACAACAAATGCAACACCAAAAACATATGTAGGATTTACAACACCAGAAGAAAAAACAGCAACAATTGCAGCAGACAGTTCAACAGTAATTGAATATTACTACACAAGAAATTCATATACATTAACACTTACAAAAAATGAACATGTAAAAGAAGTATCAGCAACAGGGGAAGTAAGTGGAATAACAAATACAAGCAAGTCTTATAAATATGGAGAAAACATAGATTTAAGTGCAACATTAAATGATATTGCAGGATATACATATAGTTTTGTAAATTGGGTATCAAACAATACAAGCTTAGTTGCAAACACAACACAAAAAGATGCTAAAATTACAATGCCAGCAGGAAATGTAACATTAACAGCAAATGGTTCAAGAACTATACAAAATTATACAATTACATATAATTTAAATGGAGGAGCACTTGTAGCAGGAAAAACAAATCCAACATCTTACAATGTAGAAAGTCAAAATATAACTTTAAATAATCCACAAAAAACAGGATATACATTTACAGGATGGACTGGAAGTAATGGAACAACACCAAGTACAACTGTAACAATTGCAAAAGAAAGTACAGGAAATAAAAATTACACTGCAAATTACAATGTTAACCAATATGAAGTAACATATATAGATGTAGTAGGAAGCACAACAGGAAAAGTATTAGGAACAAGTAAAGAAAATGTAAACTTTGGAACACAAGTAACAGGAGCAAGCAAAGGAACAGATGTAACTGTTGGAAAATACTATGCAGGCTATGTATATAGTAGTGCAACAACAGCAACAGTAACAACAAGTGGAGCAACAGTATATAGAATATTTACAGCATATGATAAAACAAAATATACAGTAGAGCACTATGTAATGAAAACAGATGGAACATATGAGGAAGAAGCAACAAAAACAGATAGTACAAAAACAGGAACAACAGACAGCGAAGTTACAATAGCAAACCTAAAAGATAGCACACTATTAGTTACAAATGGAATATATTATAGTTATGGACAAGTAGATGGAAAAACAGTAACAAGTACAACAATAAAAGGTGATGGAACAAGAGTAATAAAATTATATTATGCACGTACAAGTGGAACATTAAAGACAGTAGCAGGAGAAAATATAGAAAGTGTTACAGTGCAAAATAGTGTAAAATATTACTATGGAGCAACAGTACCAAGTTTAACAGCAAAAACAATGACAATAGAAGGACATACAGTAACATTTAGTAAATGGACAAGTAATAATGAAACATATGTAAAAAGTAGTACAGTTAATCCATATGGATCATTTACATGGCCAGCAATACCAGATGGAACAGCAATAACATTAACAGCAAGTGCAAGTAAAACACCAAATAAATATGAAGTAACATATAAAGATGTAGTAGGAAGTACAACAGGAAAAGTATTAGGAACAAGTAAGGAAAGTGTAAACTTTGGAATACAAGTAACAGGTGCAAGCAAAGGAACAGATACAACAGAAGGAGCATATTATAAAGGCTACTTATATGACAGTTCAACAACAGCAACAGTAACAACAAGTGGAGCAACAGTATACAGAATATTTAAACCAAGTACTAATACAAAATATACCGTAAGTCGTTATTTAGAAAATGCAAATGACAATACATATACTTTATATGATACAACTACAAAAACAGGAACAACAGATAGTACACTTACACTAAGTACAGAAGCTAAAAGCTTAGAAATAGCAAATACAACATTTGCTGGAGGAAACTTAGTAGGAGGAACATCAGGTGTTGGAACAGTTATTACAAGCACAACTGTAAAACCAGATGGTAGTACAAAAATTTGCTTATATTACACAAGAAATAAATTTACTTTAGAATTAAGTAAAAATGACTATATTTCAAGTGTAACAGGAGCTGGAAGTTATAAATGGGGACAAAATGTAACTATAAAAGCAAATGTAAAAGCAAATGATATTTATTATATATATGGCTTTGCAAATTGGACAAAAGACGGTGTGCAATATGAAACAGAAAGCACAAAACAATTTTCAATGGGAACACAAAATCTATCATTGGTTGCAAATGGTAAAATATTACAAGGTCAAGAATATACAGTAACATTTGAACCAAAAGGTGGAACAATTACAACAAATACTAAAAAGGTAAATTACTCATCTACATATGGAAATTTACCAGCAGTAAATGGACAAGAAGGCTTAACTGCAAAAACATACACATTAACATATAATTATAAATATACAGGAAAGGCAAATTCTAGTAAACAATATGCATGTAGCTTAAATGGTTGGTATAAAGAAGAAGCATATACAAATATTGTAACTAGTGCATCAAAAGTAACAACAGCAAGTAATCATACATTATATGCAAAATGGAATAATCCAAGTGTGACATTGGAAACACCTGTAAGGGCTGGATATACATTTGATGGATGGTATACAGATGAAAGCTTAAAAACAAAAGCAGGAAATGGTGGAGCAAGTTACAGTATTGGAGCAAATACAACATTATATGCAAAATGGATTGCAAATACAGATACAAAATATACAGTCGTACACAAAAAGATGAATTTAGATGGAACATATCCAGAAGGAAATTCACCAATAGCTGGAAAAGTAGAAGTTGTAGAAAAAGCAGGAACAACAGATAGTAATGTAACACCAGAAACTAATACATATACTGGATTTACAGCACCTGAAAAACAAACAGTAACAATAAAAGGTGATGGAACAACAGTAGTTGTGTATGAATATTCTAGAAATAAATATACATTTACATTAGGATCTTTGACAGGTGTAAGTAATGCTGGAAGTACAGCTACTGGAAGTTATTATTATGAAACTGTAATTACATTAAAAGCAACAGTAAATACAGGTTATACATGGAGCAAATGGGAAAGCAGTAATACAAGTATGCAAGCTAATATAACTGGACAATCAGGAAGCTTTACAATGCCAGCAGGAAATATTACAATGACACCAAAGGTTACTGCAAATACATATACAGTAAACTATAATGGAAATGGAGCAACAGGAGGAACGACTGCAAGTTCAACACATACATATGACAAAGCACAAAACTTAACATTAAATGGCTATGAAAGACAGTATACAGTAACATTTAATGAAAATTATGAAGGAAGCACAAACCAAACAGCAAAATCAACATATGCATTTAAAGATTGGAATTTAAAAAATGATGGAACAGGAAATGCATATACAAATGGACAAAGTGTAACAAACTTAACAAGTACTAACAATGGAACTGTGACATTATATGCTATGTGGGATAATACTGTAAGCAGTGCTAAATTAACATTACCAACACTTACAAGAGCAAATTATGTATTTGAAGGTTGGTATAAAGAACAAGCGACTACAACACTTGTCGGAACAGCTGGAAACACATACACTCCAAGTGGAAATATAACATTATATGCAAAATGGTCTTTAGCAAATTATAGTGTAACAACCAAAAATGGTTCATATTACTTTAAAACTCTTGCAGAAGCTGTAGCAAAAGCAGATAGTGATGGATCAACAATAACAATATTACAAACAAATACAGATGTATCTACTGTAATAATTGATAAAAATGTAACGATAAATACTAATGGAAAAACAGTTACAAGAAATGCAACAATTACCGTAAATAATGCAAAAACAGTAACAATTAATGGTGCAGGAGGATTTACAACATCTGCTACTAATACATTTACACTAAATGGAGGAAACTTAACAGTAAATGATGGAACAATCTATTCAAGTGGAGCTGTAGCGATAGGACAAACAGGAGCTGGAACAATTAATATATTAGGAGGAACAATAAAAGGTAAAACAGCAGCAATTAGTAGTTTGCAAGCTGCAACTGTAAATATAGGAAATAACAGTAACTCTATAGTAAGTGCTGAAGCTCCTGTAATAGAGGCAACAGCAGGCTATGGTATAAATTTAACAGGAACAAGTTCAAAACTAAACTTTAATTGCGGAGTTATAAAAGGTACATCAAAGACTACATATAATGGAATAGATGTTGCATTTAATGTAGCAGGGTCAAAAACATATAGAAGCGGTTATGGAGCAAAAACAACTTTAGCAAATTCAGTTTATAGTACAATATTAGTAAAGGCAACAATTGCAGTAAATCCAACGCAAGTATATTTAAATACTACAACAAATAAAACAAAAGCTTTAACAATAACAGGAGCTTCTTTAGGAACATTAAGCTATTCAACTAATGATGCAAATATTGCTACAATAAGTAATGGAACAATAACTGCATTAAAACAAGGTGAATGTACAATAACAGTAAAAGAAGCAAATGCAGGATTAACAGCAACATGTAAAGTAATAGTAGATGATATACTTCCTGTTTGGACAATAGAAGTTGAGTCTGTAGAATAAAATAAAAAATCAGAATTTAAGATTATAATTAAATTCTGATTTTTTTATTTTTTATACAAAAAAGTCGAAAAAAGCTTACGCAAATAAGAAATTTGCGGATTATGTCAAAAATTACGTAATAAAAATGTAAACAAAACTTAATATATGACATCAAAACACGGCAAATAAGCATCCCTAGTATGATAAAAGGCGGTTTTAAATACAATAAAATACCTATATTGATTTTAGTAAATTAAGAACTTAAAATATATGTAGAAAATACTATTTTTAAATGTTGCGAAGGGAAGGTATTTATAATGCTAAGCAAATTAAAAAATTTAAAATTAAGCAAAATTACAATTATTAGTATATCTATATTGATAAGCCTAGCCTTATGTTTTGGCTTTTTTTATGCAGCACTTATAAACCAAGAAAAACAAAAAATGGAAGTAAGTGTATTAGAAATAAGTCCATATACGGAAGAAGTATCAATTTCTGGAAAAGAAATTACACAAAACTATGCAGTTACAACAATTAATGGCAAGAAGTATATTAATAATTTAAACACAGTAAAATTATTGTTAAAAGGAACCGACGAAAACTATAGTGGGAATAGCTTAACTGCTAGCAATATAGTTGTTAAAGTTGGAGGTAGTGTTGTTACACCAAAAACAAAAACACTTGGAAGTGCACAAAATATAACAAATGGTGTTCAATATGAATTAACATTAGCAGGAATACCTGGAAATGGTGTGTTAACTGTTGAAGTTGATGCTAATACCTTAACAGATAAATCACAAAATAAAAATATATTAACAAAATTTGATTCTAAAATAGAAGTTGACAATACTGCACCTACAATAGCTGCAAGTGATATAACATATGGCGATACATTACAAATTACATTATCAGACAGTAGTTCATTAGTTAATAAGTGGGCTATTACATCAAGTAATGTTTTACCAACAACAGGATGGAACGAGATTACTCAAACTCAAAAACAAACTGTAACAAAAAAAGGATTAACAGTTGGAACATATTATATTTGGGCAAAAGATTCAGTAGAAAATGTTAGCTCAAAAAGTATTAAAGTTACAGGCAAATCAATAGATAATAGTTCAATTAGCGTAGCATTAAATCCAACAACTTATACATATGATGGAACAGAAAAAAAACCAGGTGTTACTGTAAAAGATGGGACAAATACATTAACAGTTGGAACAGATTATTCATTTGTATATTCAAATAATATTAATGCAGGAACAGGAAAAGTAACAATAACAGGAAAGGGAAATTATACAGGAACTAAGATTGTAAATTTTACAATAAATAAAAGAACATTAACAGTAAAAGCAGAAGCAAAATCAAAAACATATGGGGCAGGAGATCCAGGATTAACATATACATATAGTAATCAAGTAAGTGGACAAACACCAAAATTTAGTGGAGCATTATCAAGAGCTGAAGGGGAAAATGTAGGAGCATATGCAATAAATAAAAATACATTAGTTTTGGTAGATAATTCACCATTTTTGGCAAATAATTATACATTATCTTATGTGGGGGCAAACTTAACAATAACTGCAAAGAATGCAAGCACATTTACTGCAACATTAAATCCAACAAGTTACACATATGATGGAACAGAAAAGAAACCAAGTGTTACTGTAAAAGATGGAGAAAATTTATTAGCAGTAGGAACAGATTATTCATTCGTATATTCAGATAATATAAATGCAGGAACAGGAAAAGTAACAATAACAGGAAAGGGAAATTATACAGGAACAAAAGTATTAAATTTTACAATAAATAAAAGAGCAATAACAGTAAAAGCATCAGATGGAACTAAAACATATGATGGAGCAGCGCTAACAAATGCAGCAGTAACATTAACAGAAGGAACATTAGTAAGTGGACAGAGCTTAACAGCAACAGCAACAGGAAGTATAACAAATGTAGGAAGTACAGCAAATACAGTAAGTAGTGCAGTAGTAAAAAGTGGAACAACAGATGTAAGTGGAAATTATACAATAACAAAAACAAATGGAACATTAACAGTAAATAAAAGAACATTAACAGTAAAAGCAGAAGCAAAATCAAAAACATATGGAGCAGGAGATCCAGGATTAACATATACATATAGTAATCAAGTAAGTGGACAAACCCCAAAATTTAGTGGAGCATTATCAAGAGATGCAGGAGAAAATGTGGGAATATATGAAATAAAACAAAATACATTAGCCCTAGCAGATAATTCACCATTTTTAGCAAATAATTACACATTAGCATATACAGGAGCAAATTTAACAATAAATAAAGCAGCCACAGCAACAGCAGCGGCAGCAGACAAAACATATAATGGAGCGAGCCAAACAGGAGTAACAGGAAGTTATGTAAGTTGGGCAAACTCAACAACAGGAATTGATGCAGGAAGCTATACAGCAATAGCAACCCCAGATGAAAACCATGCATGGAGTGATGGAACAACAGCAGCAAAGAGCATAACATGGACAATGTCAGCAAAAGAAGTAGCAGTAACATGGGGAACAACAATATTTACATATAATGGATCAGCGCAAGGACCAACAGCAAGTGCGGAAAGTGGAGTAACAGGAGAAACAATAAATGTAACAAGAACAACAGGAACAAACGCAGGAAGCTATACATCAACAGCAAGCATATCAAGTGTAACAGGAGGAAGAGCAAAGGCTGGAAATTACAAATTAACAGAAAATACAAAAGCATTTATAATAAATAGAGCAACAACAGCAACAGCAGCAGTAGCAGACAAAACATATAATGGAGAAAGCCAAACAGGAGTAACAGGAAATTACGTGAGTTGGGGAGGAACAACAGCCGGAATAGATGCAGGAAGCTATACAGCAACAGCAACCCCAGATGAAAACCATGCATGGAGTGATGGAACAACAGCAGCAAAGAATATAACATGGACAATGTCGGCAAAAGAAGTAGCAGTAACATGGGAAACAATAACATTTACATATAATGGAGCAGCACAAGGACCAACAGCAACTGCAGAAAGTGGAGTAACAGGAGAAACAATAAATATAACAAGAACAACAGGAACAAATGCAGGAAGTTACACATCAACAGCAAGCATATCAAGTGTAGCAGGAGGAAGAGCTAAAGCTGAAAACTATAAATTAACAGGGGCTGCAAAAGCGTTTACAATAAATAAAGCAAATTTAACATTGACATTTAGTGAAAACAGTGGAAGTGTAAGTTACCAAAATGGAACAGGTTTATTTACAGTTACACCATCTGGTTATGTAGATTCAGAAACTGGAACATTGAGCGTTACAAGTGATAATACGGATTATATAACGGTTACAAGCGAAAATGCAGCAACGGCAAAGAATAATACAGCTGTAACTGTAGGCTATAAAGCAAATCAGTATACTTCTTCAAAAATAAATATAATAGTATCTATAGCAGCAACTACAAATTATAATGGGGTTTCTAAAAATTATGAAATAACTATAAGTGATTCAATTGCACCAACAATTAGAGTAAGTAGTAATACAACTTATGCAAAATCACAAAATGTAACAATTACTTTAAGTGATGAAGGAAGCGGCCTTGCAGCAGGAACATATGGAATAACATATGTTGGAATTCCTGCAACAAATGGATCAATAACATATAAATCATTAAGTATTATTGTTTCTACATCGGGAATTAAAAGTGCATCAACAAGTGTAACTGTAAGTGATGGAACTGGAATTTATGATGGAACTGCAATAGTACAAAGTATTGTAAAGGATGTTTCAGGAAATTCATTAGCGGCGGGAACTAGTGTTACAGGAGAACAATATCTTGATAATACAGCACCAGAATTATCTGATTTTAAGTATGCTATTTCAGATTCTAAGCCATCTTCATACTCATCAGCAAGTTATAATGTTGAATTTGATATAACAGAAGGACACTCAGGAATGGCAGGCTATTATGACACAGTAGATTTAAGCACATCATTATCATCAACCGATAGCAGATGGAAGGCTCATACTGGTAAAACAATAGATATTAACATGAAGTATGGAGATACTAAGAAAATTTGGTTAAAAGATAATGCAGGTAATGTATCATATAAGACTTTTTCATTGTCACCAGTTGCAGTATCTACTGAAACAGATTGTTACGTGCTATATCCAACATTACAATCTGCAATAGGAACGGCTTCAAGTAATAGTGATTTGCGGAAATGGAACAGTTTCTGGAACAGTTACATTATTAAAAAATGTTAAAGAAAAAATTAATAATAAGAGAACAGATAAAACTATAACAGTTTCTTTAGGGACTTATAGAGTGGAATGTAGTGAAGATAATACATATGTAATATATAATTATGGAAAGTTAACTCTTAGAGGAACATCATCAACTAGTCAGGCTAATATAGGTTCAACACAATATTCAAATACAAATGGAATATATAATGGTAGTAATGGAACTTTAATATGTTGGTATCTAAGCTTTAATTCTTATAAGACATCATTGAGTAATAATGGAACTGCATATATACATTATTCTGATATGAGTCCAGTAAGTTCAAATGCAATATATTCTAGTGGAGGAACTATTGATTTATCAGGTTCAACGTTGAGCGTGAAAGGCTCAAGTTCTCCAACAGTAATAATTAAAAATACAACTTTGAATTTTAAATTTGGAACAATTACATCAGCATTGGGGGGAAAAGCTATATATGCTTCAGGCGCATCAGTATTAAATGTATCAGGAGGTACAATATCAAGTGATACAAGGACTTCATGTAAAGATACATTGATAGGAGTTTTTGGCGATAGTGCAAAAATGAATATGACTGGTGGAACAATAAATAATACAAAACATAATATGGCAGTTGCAGTTGATGGGCAATCATCATTTACCATGAGTGGAGGAACAATTAATGCATCTTCTGCCCATGCACTAAAAACGCAATCTAAAGCAAATCCGTCTATACTAATAAATGGAGGAACAATTACTCAAACAACATCTCCTAAAAGTAATGGTGAAAACTGGTGTGCAATTTTGGCAGAAATGAATGATACAAGTACAAGTAGTAGAAATTATATAAATATAAATGGTGGTAAAATTAGTTCTAAATATTCATGTGTAATAGGAATAAGTAATGCAGGAACTGGTAGAGCAGCAATAACAATTGGAAATAGTTCTACAACATACACAAATTCAACGCCTGAATTAATATCATATGAATCATATATAGTTGATGCTTCTAATACGCCAAATAAACCAAGTGTGTATTTTTACAATGGCAGTATGACATCAAAGCAAAGTAGTTATAATAACAATTGTAATGCTTATGTAAGATCAGGATATAGTAGAAAATCAAATTATGGTTCACCACATGGTGCATATTATTATCATACATTAACAAAAAATTAAAAGCTAATTTAGAGTTGAACTCTGTTAAAAAAGCAATAAAAAATATATATAAAAATTTTTAAAAGTATTGACTTTTCACAGTATTTTTGGTATTATTTTAAATGCTTACTAATAAAATTTAGTATGCATTTAAATGCGGGAATAGCTCAGTTGATAGAGCGCTGCCTTGCCAAGGCAGAGGTCGCGGGTTTGAGCCCCGTTTCCCGCTCCAGGTTCTATATAAAAATATAGAGCATATAATATATTAAAATGGCGATATAGCCAAGTGGTAAGGCACGAGTCTGCAAAACTCTGATCCCCG
>ERZ780157.2018-NODE-2018-length-20111-cov-3.441015_pt1 | contig 20111 bp, 8 predicted proteins | sample MGYA00511169_ERZ780157 | MGnify/ENA primary metagenome ERZ780157 (study PRJEB29588, sample SAMEA1965149) | human gut metagenome | biome: human gut; feature: human-associated habitat; material: faeces | place: Denmark | collected 2008/2010 ... | reverse complement strand
CCCGACCCACTCGTCATGTACGCTTTAGTACATTAGGCGAGCATGTCGGGCAACTGTTGCCACAATCTGCACAAATCTCCGCCGTTGCCTTGCAGTAAGGCTAAGGATGTTTATTAAGATGTTTGCAATTCTAAGTTGACGATAGGTTTCCAGCCTTGCTTTGCAGTAAGGCTAAGGTGAGGTAGTGCAACGTTATCTATCAATATCAAGTGGCACTAATTGTATCAACTTGCAACAAGCTTGATGGTGTAAGTTTAAGAATATGTCATCCCGAGGCACCATGTTGTTACTAGCTTTTTTGCGACAACAACCCCGTAGACGTGCACGTTAGGTGCCGTGGGGATCTCGCGGAAGCGCCCTTGTGAATAAGGTTGTGCCATGTCGGAGTATTCAATTATCGCAAATTCGGATAGTTTTTAAGTTGGCTGTCTTATGTAATCAAAAATCACATACGTATTGAAAAATTCGTGACCAAACAAAGTATTCTTGCTTTTTAGGAGGACTTAATATGAAGAAAATCGTAGCAGTAGTGGCATTGTTGCTTGTGGCGGTGTTTAGCCTTGGTGCATTTGCCGCTTGCAACCAAAAGCCTGACGAAAACACCCTTACAATCGAGGCGGTCAACCTCGGTTTCGGGTTGGATTGGCTATATGCGTTGGGCAACGCCTACACGGCAAAGCACCCCGGAATAAAGGTTAACATCCAACCCTTTGTCGGGCAAGTCGGCAACGACACAATCAATGGTCACAGCGAGGCGGCGGCAGGGTACACCGACATTTTCGTTTACCGCCCGACCAATTACCACTTCAACGCCTACCAAGGTGCGGTCAACACTTCCGCAGGCAAAATCGATTGCTTGTACGCCGACCTTACCGACATCTACACCTCTGCCTACGAGGACGGCTCCACGATGGAAGGCAAGATGGACGCGCAAGTTGCCAACTACCTAAAAGTAAACGGCAAGTACTACGGCGTCAACTGGGTGGACGACTTCATGGGTATCGTGCGCAACAAGGACGCTTGGGCAAAACTCGGCTTGACGGATGACGACATCCCCGTCACCACCAACGAAATGTTTGCTTTGGGCGACAAAATCAACGGCAAAAATCAAGGCATTGCGCCCTTTATTTACAGCAAAACCGAGGAGTACTACACGTCCGTTTGGGAAGTTTGGATGGCACAATACGAAGGCGAAGAACGCATGGATTACTTCACGCGCGGACTAAACCCGATGGGCGAATTTGACGAAAACTTGTACAGCTTCCCGGGACAAAAGGTGGCGTTGGAAGTCGTTTCTCGCCTGTTGGAAAAGAGCGGTAAAAAGTACAAGTACCAACACGAAAACAGCGACTCGTTGAGTTTCACCGACATGCAAAGTTACTTCCTCGAAGGTCAAGCGGCGCTGTGCGTAAACGGAAGTTGGCTGGAAATCGAAATGAACAAGAGTTCCTCCGCAGACAAAACCAACTACAACATCGACTACATCCGTATGCCCGTTGTCAGCGACCTTATCAAGCTTGACGTTGTCAAAAACGGCGGCGTGGATACCGACGCAAAACTTGCCGAAGTAATCCGCTACGTCGACGCTACGGACAGCGGTGACCAATCGGCAGATAAGCCCGAAGGCGTAAGCGAGGAAGCGATTGCTCGTGTGCGTGAAGCAAGACATTTCTCCTACGCTCGCGCCGGTAGCGACCACACAATGGTTGTCGCCGGTTGGTCGGAAAAGATTGCCCTTGCAAAGGACTTTATCAAGTTTATGTATTCCGACGAAGGAATGAAGGCGTACTACAATGCGCAAGGCGGCATGACTTTGCCTGCAAAACTTGCAAGCGGCAACTACGACGAGTTGCAACTAAGCACCTTTACGCAGTCTGTCGTCAATGCAATGAACAACGCCTATTACTCGCAACTTTGCTTCTTCAAGGCGGCAAAGGTGTACTGTTTAGGCGGCGTAAGTGTCACATACACCAACGGTAGCGGCAACTTTGTCAACGAGCTTCTTGCAGGCAAAACGCCCGATGACATCATCAACACAAACAAAACCTACCTAAAACAAAATTGGACTTCCATTGCCAACAAGTGCAAATAATCGTCTTACGATTGTTGGCAAAAACAATGCCGACTTTCGGCAAAAAAAACGGCTGTTTATAGCTAACGCCGACAATCGTGGCTAGCCGACAAACGGCAAACTTACTACAATGAAAACACATTCGACATCATACAAAATACTTGCGCTTGTTGCGCTGTCGGCGCTATGCTTTTGTTTGCTGTGCGCTTGCGCGCCTACCGACGACCGCCCCAACTACGAAGTGTGGAGTACCTACAACACCACAAAGGTAATTGCGCAAACCTACAAAAACGACACCTACCAAAAGCTTGCGCCTAGTCTGTCCGTGCAAATGATGCGCGGCGAGTACGAAGGCGCGCAGTTGGTGGTTACCTTCAACAAAGGTAGCGGCAAGACGATGTTGCAGGCAGGCGCATTGTCCGACGAAAATGGCAACAAAATCCACGACGAGGCGGTGGCTGTGTACCGACAAATGTACACGCAAATCGACCGCAACTACAACGGCGGAACCACCTTTGTGGCAGGGGACAAAATCCCCGATATGCTTTTGCCCGAGGCAACGGCGGTGGCGTACGGCAAGGACGGCTACACGGCGGACACCAACCAAGCCTTTACGGTGGAAATTTGCTCGGACAATCTTGCCGCAGGCGTGTACACGGGCAACTTTGTGCTGACGGTGGACGGCGAGCAAACGCTTGTGCCCGTTTCCGTCACCGTGTGGGATATCGAACTCGACGGCAAAAGCGAGTTTAAGTCTAGCTTTCTCATCTACCGCGAGTACATGGCGTACGGCGAGTATCGCAACGACAAACAAATCACCGACAATTACGTGGAGTTTTTGACACGGTACAATGTGGACAGCTACGTCGTGCGCGACAACTACGAGGCGGAGCGCTTCACCGAAAGTTTGCAAAACTTCGTTGCCAACAAACGTATGAGTAGCATTGTCATCCCCGTGGACTTTCCGCTAAACTACACGGTAAGCATCGCCAACACGCAGTTTAACGAGGCAATTGCCTACATCACCGAGCTTGCGCTTGCCAGCACGGAGGAGTGGTGCCTTGCCGAGTACGCCTACTTCTACCCGTCAACCTACGACGAGGCGGACATCGTGCCCGAGCGCGTTTCCAAATCGAAAGAGTTTTTCGCTGAGGACGGACTGTACTTCCAAACCCTCGATGCGGCGGTGGTAGCGTTGCAAAACAACCAAACATACATGCAAAAGTCGGAAAGTCTGCGAGCACGTATCGAAAAGGCAATACGCAACATCCCTGCCGTGTTTACAAATGTCAACTACATTGCCGATTGGGTGGCAACCCTTACCGACGCAACCTTTTGCCCCTACGTAAGCGTATACGACAACTACGCCACGTTGCAACGTTACCGTGACGAGGCGGCAGGCGTAGGCGGCAACTTGTGGACGTACACCTGCAACGCAACCAACTACCCCTATCCAACGTTGGATATCGATGACGTGTCGCTTGGCATACGTGTAAACGGATGGTTTAACAAAGCCTACGGTATCAACGGATATTTGTACTGGGCGGTCAACAAGTATTACTCCAACTTTGAAGATCGTCCCAATGCGCACGTCAACCCCTACGACGACGCATACCGTGGCGGACAAAGCAACGGCGACGGTTGGTTGCTGTATCCCGGCGCATACTACGACAGCGATTACCCGTTTGCCACACTTCGTTTGGCGGCGTATCGTGACGGCGTGGACGACTACAACATGCTTACCGTGTACGAGCGCAAACTTAACGCTCTTGCAGACAAATACGGCGTGGAAATTGACTTTGCCGACTACGTAACCGACCTTTACGACAGCTTGTTTAGCGGCGCAGTGGTGTACGAAAACGTCGACCAAACGCTGTACGAGGCTCGCGCAGAGCTTGCCAAGCGTATTTTGGATTTGGACAACGCCGACAATCTACTTGTAACACGGGTGCATGCGGATGACGAAACGACGATAAATGCGTACTCCACCCAGGCAGACGTCAAGATTGACGGCAAAGGGGTGCAAGGCACGGCTTGCGGCGAAGGCTATGTGTACAGCGTTACCAACGGAGCGGATCGCCACACGTTTGAGATAGATACGGGTATACGCAAGGTTGATTACAGCGTTGCCGCACACGTGACGTTGGCTTGCGCTTCGGCGAAACTGTCCGAAGGTAGCACGTTTGACAAAGCAACAAACTTATTTACGATAAAAGCCATCGACGGCGAACTGAAAGACTTGTATCGACCCTACATTCGATTGGCGGTCAACAACGTAAAGCACGGCGCAAAACTGTACTTCGAGTACGCAAATTTGTCTGACGAGGAAGTGGAAATCCGCATCCGACTGAAAAATACCGACGGCACAAACGTGGAAGTTTCCACCAACTACTGCAAGGGCAATTCGTCAAGAAAGGTGGCGATTACCCTTGCCGACAACATCGATTGGAGCAACGTTGCCTACGTCGAAATAAGCTTCGACAACGTGGTGTTGCGTGACGGCGCATACGTGCTTGCACCCGACCGACATATTACCCTGTCCGACATGTGGTTGGACGTGATGTAGGAGGTGCGCCATGAACAAAACAATAAATTTTTTGTGCGTTTTGCTTGCCGTTGTACTGCTTGCCGCTTGTTTCGCGTGCGTGGCATGCAACAAAACAGACGACACTCCGAAGCCTCAACCGCAACCGACCGACCCCACGCTTGTTACGAGTTTTGAAAACGTTGACGATTTGTACGCCCTGACGGCAATAGAAATCGCACCCGACGACGAGTACCGACTGAGTATTTCTACCGACAAAAGCTACGTCAGCGACGGCAACGCAAGCTTGCGGTACACGTTCGCTTCCGGCGGCTCCCACTCGTTTTGCCAATACATTGCCGACAGCCACCTGCCGCAACTTGACGTAACCAAACTAAAAGCCGTTTCGGTGGACTTTTTCAACACAAGCGACAGCGCGCAAAACGTGACTTTGTCCGTGACGACAAGTAGCGGCGCGGCGTTGTTCAGCAAGCAACAGTCTATCTTGCCAAAGGCAAAAACGACCGTCGTTTACGACGAACTTGCCACATTTTCGTACAAGAAAAAAGCAAACGTAGCAGGATTTTCCGTACGTTTCGACGTGGAAAGCCCCGTTACCATATATGTGGACAACATGCGCGTGACCCTTGGCGCAACAGACGTCGCACCCGACGATTTCAACGACTTTGTGGAGGGCATAAGCAACGTTCCCGGGCAAGCCGTGACGGGCGAAACGTTGGAACAAAACATTGCCTTTGTGGATGCGGTAGGCTACGCAAAACAGCTGTACAACGCTCTTGCCGACAAGTCCACGGCAAAATCGGAAAACGTGACCAAACTTGCAAATTACGAGGCTTTGGCAAACGGTTACGCCGCAGTGTACACTCCTCGCAACGACACCGATATTGTGGACAAGTGGGAGTACGGCGTGGGACTGACCGTCGGTACGGATGTCGATGTCGGCTACGGCGCAGTGTGGACAATTGCAGTCAACGCCAAACGCGACGGACAGCAAAGTTTCCGCTTTACAAACATCGACGTGGACGGCTTCGGCGAAGTGACGTACTACGTGTACAACCCCAACGACTTCGAGCTTGGGTACAATTTGCACGGCGGTTGGCAAAGTTTCAATGCGCAAAACGGCAAATTGGCGGCAAAAAGTTGGAACAAAATCTCGCTCAATGCAAAACTGATAGAAAACGACAACGTCGGCGCGTTGTTTATGATTGTGTACCGCATGGACAACGGCGTGCGTTTGCCCTTTGACGGCGTGTTTGGTTTTACCGCACTGTACGGCGTGCCTGCAAGTATCGTGGCGGCGGATGTGGTGGCGCAAATAGAAGTGCTACCGCAAACGGACGACATTACCCTTGCCGACAAACCGACCGTGGAGCAAATACGCAACAAATACGACGATTTGTCCAAGTCGGCGCGTAGTGCGGTAACCAATTACGACAAACTTGCCAAGGCGGAGCAAAAGATTGCTTCCGTCGAGGCGAAGGCGTTTGACAACGCCGTAAACGCACTTCCCGACGTGACTGCCGACAACGCATTGGCTGTGTACAACGCTGTGCAAAGCTTGTATGCGCAGTACGAAAACTTGTCCGACATTGCCGTCGGTTTGGTGACGAGTATTGCCAAGTTGCGTGCCGTGGAAGCGGAAGTCCGCACACATATGCCGCGTATTGTCAAAGATATGGTGGACAATTTGCCCTCGGCAAGCCAAATTTCATTGCCGCTGATGTACGACGACGTGGTGTTGGCATGCAGTTTGTTTGACGATTTGACCGCCGCCCAACAAGCCGCCGTGGACAAAGATAAACTTGCCGCCCTTGCGGAGTCGGTAAGCCGCTACAAGGAACTCAAACCGTCGTTTGACAGCGACAAAATACCTACGGCGTTCCGTGGATACCAAAATTACTACCTACTTGTGTACAACCCGACCTCTTCCGCCGTGGAGTTCTTCTACCAAAGCGGCAAGGATTGGCACGGTTGTGCGCCTACTCAATTGGCGGCAAACGCATGGACTTGCATCGAGTTGGACCGCGCCGCCGCCGAGTACGGAAACATCTACACTTACCTTGGCGGCAAGGCTAGCAATCTGTCCGCCGACGGTTGGCAGTGCCGTGTGTTCGGTTTTGCCGACAGCCAAGCCGACCAAGAAGCGCTTGCCGAGTTTTACGACAAGTTGGACGGCATACCCGACGTTGACAAACTAACCATTTCCGACAGCGACACCGTTGCCGCCGTGCGACAAGCCTACGACGCATTGTCCGACTACATCAAAAGCAAAGTCGACCCAAAACGCCTTGCAAAGCTTACGCAGGCGGAAGAAAAGTTGGCGCAATTGTCGGGCGAGGAAGATTTACGGAAGTTTCAAGATGCGGTTGCCACGCTGGGCGATACTTCCGACGGCGCGGACGTGTACAACGCATTGTGGTTGTATGTCAACTTATCTGACGGCGTAAAAGCAAACGTTGTCGCCGACGTTAAAACCAAGCTGGACGAACAAATAGTGTTGCGCGGTACGGCTTTGATTGCCGAGCTGGACAGGCAAATAGAAGTATTGTACGCCGTGTGCGACTTCCCCAAAGACAACGCAACGGTTTTGGCGATGTATGAGTTGTTCAAGTATATCCCGTCGGACATCCGCAAAACGTCCGCCAACAAAACCAAACTCGGTGAGATGTACAACACGGCAATGTCGGTCAAAACGGTGTTACAACCCGACGGTACAAGCCAAATCGACCCGACCTACGGCACGGTACACAAATTGTACGTCGGAGCCGAGCAATCGGGCAGTGTCAACCTTATGTTCAAGTTGCCAAAGGGCGTTGCCGCAAACAAAAAGATTGTGTTTTACGTCTATTGTCCGCAAGGCGCAAGCAAGGCTCGGCTGTATTTCGCCGTGGACGACGGCAGTTGGACGGTGAAGGAAAATCAGTCCGTTACTATCGCTCAAGAGGGGTGGATTCGTATCGAGTTTGACGCTAGTACCGTACAAAACGATTACGACACTTACTGGTATATTTACACTTCCGACAGCACTCTCGACGAACAGACAGGTTGGCTGATAAGTGACATATACGCATATTAAAACGGCTTTAATGTAGCGTTGTACTACACAAATTACAACAATAAACGAAAATAAGGAGAAACGCTATGAACAACAAAAAGCTTTCGTTGTTGCTGTGCTTGGTTGTTGTGATCGTATGTTTGTTGGGCGCCGCCGCGTGTGAAGTAAACGCGCACGAACACGCCTATGTCGAGCACAAAGCAGTCGCCGCAACCTGTACGGAAGACGGCAACCAATTGTATTACACCTGTGAAGGTTGCGACAAAATTTTCGACGCGGACAAAAAGGAAATTGCCGCAGTGCCGACGATTAAAGCAACGGGACATACCTACACGGAACACGCCGCGGTGCTTGCGACATGCACAACCGACGGCAACGAGCTGTACTACACATGCGACGTTTGCAACAAGATTTTCGACAAAAACAAGGCGGAAATAGAAGCCGTCCCGACTGTGGCAAAGGGCGAACACGGCTACCGTGAAATCCCTGCCAAGGACGCAACTTGTACGGAAGACGGCAACGAGCTGTACTACGTGTGCGACGGTTGCAACGGTTACTTTGACAAAAACAAAAATTCCATTACCGAAGCGCCCGTGATACCTGCCAAAAACCATGCGCTACGCAAGATAGATGCGCAATCGCCCACGTGCGAGGAAGGCGGCAATGCCGAGTATTACACCTGCGACAACGGTTGCGGAACGCTGTTTGACGCCGACAAAAAGGAAATTGCCGAAGTGCCGACAGTTGCGGCAAAAGGTCACGCATACCACGCCCACGACAGGGTGGAAGCAACATGCGTAGTCGACGGTTCGGAAGCCTACTTTACTTGCGACAACGGCTGTGGCAAACTGTTCGATGCGGACAAAAATGTTATCGAGCAAGTCGTTGCTATCCCTGCAACGGGACACACCTACGCTTGGAATGAAGACAGCGACAAACACACTGCGGAGTTGAAGTGCGCAAAGGAAGGTTGCCACTACAGCAAAGGTACCATCAATACGGAGCTTAGCGACTTCGACCGCATGCTTGTGGACTACGACAGCACGGGCGAAATGCGCTTCGACCTTACCAAGTTCGGCACGGGGTTGTACGCCGTCAACGTCAGTTACGACAACAAAACGGTGGCTGTGGACAGCAAGTACGACGGCGTGTTGAGCGTAAACATTGCGGAGTTGTTTGCTCATTCCGTCAAGATGGGCAAAACGTTTGTTACAATATCCGTCAAGATGGACGAAGGACCTGCCATCTACGTCAATGCGCCCATTACACTTGCCAAGATTGTGGCTAGCGCGGACGATTTGCTTGCGTTGCGCCCGACCCTTACCGACGACAATGCTACCGTAACGGGCGGCACTGTGACGGAAGTCGACGGACACAAAGTTGTCACTCGCTATTACTACGTGCTTACCGCCGACCTAGACGGCGACGAAGACGAAATGGGCGTAAAACCCGTGTTTGGCGGCGCAAGCCTTGCCGACGAGGGCGCAACTAGCGGCAACGCCAAGAGCGGTTTTGTTGGTATTTTTGACGGCAACGGTCACACGATAAAGAACTTTACACTTAACGTGCGCGGATTTTTCGGACACGTTGGCGGCGGTACGATTGCTAACGTTACCTTTAGCGACATCGTGCTAAACAATGCCGACAGCGCAGTGCTCGGCAAACTGATGGATGCGACGGTCAGTAACGTTACCGTTACCAACATCGAAACGGCGGCACAGTTGTCGCACACGGCAGGTATTGTGGCTTATCACGAAATATTCGGTAGTAAGATAGACAAGTTGAACATCGACTTGACCGACGGAAAAGCCGCAGGACATATTTTTGCAAGGCAACTTACCGACGGCACCGGGGAGTGGAAAGCCAACAAGTTTAGCAATATCGTTGTCAAGGCGCCGTACAACTTCGGACTTGACCTTACCGCAAATGCGGCGTTGACGGACGAAATCGAGGGCGTTTCTGTCAAGTTTAACCCGTTTGCCGTGGCTAAACCTGCGGCGGACGAAACGGAATTTTATTACACGGGTCACGAAATTACATACAACATTGCCGATAGCGCATTATATACGGTGTCGGGCAACAAACAAACGGAAATAGGTTCCTACACGGTTACGGTAACGCTTAAACCCTACGACGGACTGACTTGGGAAGACGGTACAACCGCCGAAGTGACATTTGCGTTTGAAATCGTGGAAATGACGGATTCTGCCGCTGCGGACCTTGCGCAAGCGTTTGCAAACAAAGTGACCGCCCTCAACGGACAATTGCTGTTGCCGCGCGACAAAATGGCGGTGGAAGGTCTTGTTGCCGACTACGAAGTGTTGCACGACAAGGTAAAAGCGTTGCTTGCCGACGTCAAGACGACAATGGACGGAATGAAAGCGCAAGCCGACAAGTATACGCAGTTGGAAGTGGTGTTTATCGATCGTATTCGTACCGCACTAAAGGATTACGAAAAATATTACATAGTATTTAACAACCACACCGATGCGGAAATCAGCGTTTTCTTGGGCGGAAATACAACAAACGGCAACTGGGGCGAAACCAATCAGATAAAAATAGCGGCTAACACTTTGGCGCAAATTGACTATCCCGCCGAGTATGCGGAAGCCGGAAATATCTACATTTATGTAAACGGTGCCGACATAAACAGCGGTAGCGGATATGTGTTCTTTGTATACGGCTACTTGGATGCGCAAGCAAATGCCGAAGCACTTAAAGCATTTACCGACGCTTTGAACGCATTTGAAACGGGCGATTTGACGATTGCAGACGAATCAAAAGTTGTTGCGGCTCGAACTGCATACGACGCCTTGTCTGCATTTGTCAAAAAACAAGTAACCGAGGAACAACTGACAAAATTAGTTAATGCGGAAAATGAAATCCTCGTTGCTAAGGATAAAGCCGCGGCAAAGACGGTTGCTGACATGATTGACGCACTGACAAACGACAGCTCGGCGGAAGACGTGGTTGCGGCAAGCAACGCTTACGACAATCTGACCGAAGCGCAAAAGGCGTACATTACCGAAGCGCAACTTGCCGCGCTAAACGCACAAGTCAAGCGTGTGGAAGAAGCCGTAGTGCAAGCCAAAGCCGACGCGTTCAAAGCAAAGGTTGAAGCACTCGGCACGCCGACGTTCCCCAAGGATAAGGACGCCGTGGAAGCATTGGAAACGGAATACAATGCATTGGAGGAAACGGTACAAGCCAAGTTGACGGAAACAAAAGCGAAGTTGGTCGGATATGTCAAAGAAGCGGCGAAGTACGAGCTTGTGTTTGACAATACGGAAGCGAACAAATCTGTGGTTAATACAGGCGAAGATTACGGTGATTATTGGAAGGGCAGTGTAACGGCAGCGGTCGACGAGGCGTACGGCAATGTTTATGTGTTGGATATTGAAGAAGGACGCTCTCAAAACGCAAAAGAGGCGGAATTTAAAATGAAATCTGCCGTGTCTTTGAGCGATTACGACAAGCTTGTGTTTTACGTTTACAACTCGACAGACACTATGGCAAGATTGTTGAAGTACAATGATTGGACGTTGTTGGGTAATACGAAACTTGAACCGCAAAAGTGGACAAAGATTGAAGTTTCCGTCGCCGATATGGTTAAGGGCGCAAACGTAAACAAAATGTTCTTCCTTATTCAATCTACGAGCGACAGTGTTGCAGGGATATGGAAGGTAACGTCTTTCTACGCATATAAAGCAACTGCGGCGGAACCCGGTGCGGAACAAGTTGCATTGTCCGTAAACGGAACGACCGATGATCCCACATATGGAAAGGTGCTGAGCGGAACTATATATAAACTTGGCGATACGCAGGCTTGGCTGCAACCACACGGATTTATCACGTTGGACAATTACAATATCCTCAAACAATATGCCGATAAAAATCTTCACTTCTATCTATATAATCCATGCGGAGAAGATGTTGCCGTTGAATTTTATATGATGGATAGAAACGCATGGTGGCCTTATTATGACAATGTAACGCTAAAAGCAGGATGGAATAAAATATCAATAAGTAAGATTTTTGAAGACGAAGCGGTCAATGCGGCAGGCGTTCAACCGACTATCGGTGCAACGGATGTTACTGCTTTAAGTCAAACCGGCTGGTTAATTTCAGATTTTTACTATTACAGCTAAGTAACACGCAATATTACAGTTGACCCACCGAGTTTTCGGCTCGGTGGGTCAACTAAATTGCAAGTGTTTCGTCAAACGTCGGTCGGGCGGCGCTTGCCAAAGCGCTTGACAATTACAAAACTATTGAAAACAACGTGCTTGTATGGTACAATATTACACGACAACTTTGTATCGGAGTTTTTGACATGATTACACCTAACATCGAGGAAAAACTTTCCACAGTTTGTAGCAAACTTAATGCTTTGCAACAGGTTGCACGGATTGACTTTGACGTGCAATATGCCCCGTGTAACGCCGATTGTCGACACGCATTGCCGACTTCTCGCACCGATTGGCAGGATTTTTCCTACCCATACTATTTGTTTGAACAAAATAAGTACTATTGGTTTCACGCCAAGTTTACCGTGACCAAACTGCAACCGCACCAAAAGGCGTATTTGTGCGTGGAAACATTTATCGACGGCGTGTCGAGTACTATCCGTCCGCAGGGGCTGTTGTATCTCAACGGCAAGGAGGTTTGCGGTATCGACATCAAGCATACCGACGTGTTGCTTGACGGCGAGGGCGAGTACGAAATGTACTTGCATTTTTACACGCACGTGTTTGGTACGGGTTTGCCGTTGTACTTCCGCATTAAGATACGCGACGAACGCATTATGCGCGCATATTACGACTTTAGCGTGCCACTTTCGGCTGTTAAACTGCTTAACTTGTGCACTAATGAGCTGTCGCGAAGTATTGCCGTGTTGGAAAAAGCTACCAATATCGTGGACTTCCGTACGCCGTATTCCGACGAGTTTTTTGCCTCTTTGGAGCAAGCTTGCGAGTACTTGAAGAAGGAGTATTACGAGGCGCTCGGCGGTAGTTTTAATACTGCGTTGTGCATCGGACACACGCACATCGACGTTGCATGGCTGTGGAATTTGGAACAAACTCGCCAAAAGGTAGAACGCAGTTTTGCCACCGTTTTGAAGCTTATGGACGAGTACCCCGAGTACCGTTTTATGATGTCGCAACCGCAACTTTTTGCCTATCTCAAACAAACCGATCCCGAATTGTTTGCCCGTGTAAAGCAACGTGTTGCCGAGGGGCGTTGGGAGGTGGACGGCGCAATGTGGTTGGAAGCCGACACCAACCTGACTAGCGGAGAAAGCCTTGTGCGACAACTGATGTACGGACAAAAGTTTTTCCGCGAGGAGTTTGGCGTGGATTGCACATGCGTGTGGTTGCCCGACGTGTTCGGTTACAGCGGACAACTGCCGCAAATAATGGCAAAAAGCGGCATTAGGCGTTTTGTCACGGCAAAAATAGGTTGGAACGACACCGACCGTTTCCCGTATGACGTGTTCGAGTGGTACGGCATCGACGGAAGCAAAGTTTTTGCATATTTGCTGTCCACGTGCGACACCGACCCGCGCAACGGAGTTTACGATCGTACATACACAAGTTATTGTGAGCCGCTAACGGCAAAAAGTGCGCTCGGCACTTGGAATAGGTTTCAGCAAAAGGACTACACCGACAGCGTGTTGATGAGCTACGGCTATGGCGACGGCGGAGGTGGACCGACAAGGGAGGATCTCGAACGTCAGCGCAGACTTGCCTACGGCGTGCTCGGCTTGCCAAAGACAAAAATTGTCGGTTTGCACGAGGCGTTGGATGTGGTTGAGGGCAACTTCCGCAAGGCGTGTGCAGAACTGCGACGTACCCCAAAGTGGCATGGGGAATTGTACTTCGAGTTTCACCGCGGTACGTTGACCGGTGTGCCTAGGGTAAAGAAGAATAACCGCATGGCGGAAGTTGCGCTTGGTAACGCCGAGGCGATGTCCGTTGCGGCAAACAAGCTGTGCGGCGTGACCTATCCGAAGGAAACAATCGAACGTAATTGGAAGACGGCATTGCTAAATCAATTTCACGACATTTTGCCCGGTTCGGCGGTGGAAGAGGTGTACGCCGACAGCGATAAGCAATACGCCGAGTTGTTTTTCGAGGTGGGTGGCGTAGCGCAAAAGGCGTTGCAGGCCTTGGCGGAAAATATCGGCGCAGGTGGCAAAAAAGTGGTGTTCAACAACACTCCGTTTGCGGCAAACGGCACGGTGACCATTGACGGAAAAACTCGCATTGTGCGTGACATCCCGTCGCACGGATATAAGGTTGTCGACGTTGACGGCGCAAACGAAAGCGGTGCGGAACAAGTGTCGGTAAATGGCAATGTGTTGCAAAATTCCTACTACGTATTGACTTTTTCGCGCAACGGAAGCATCGAAAGCTTGCTCGACAAACGTAATAATCGCCAAATCGTGCCCGACGGGCAACGCCTAAACGAGTTTGTCGCATACGAGGATTTACCCTACGAATACGACAACTGGGAGATGACGCCCTACCACAAGCAAAAGTTTTGTGTGCTGAACGATGCGGCGGAGTTTTCTGTCGTGGAAAACGGCGATCGAAAAGGTTTTGCTATCGTAAAGACGTACGGCAAGTCCACGATTACACAACACGTGTGGCTGTATGCCGATGGTATCGACCGTATCGATTTCGACACCGACGTGGATTGGCAGGAAAAGGGACAGTTGCTGAAAGTGCGTTTCCCGTTGGATGTGATGTGCGACAATGCTCGCTACGACGTGCAATTCGGTAGCGTTTTACGCAGTACGCACGACAACACAAGTTGGGACAGCGCACGGTTTGAAAGCGTGGCTCACAAGTGGGTGGATATGTCGGAAGGTAACTACGGCGTGGCGTTGCTAAACAACGGCAAGTATGGTTTCGGCACAGAAGACAACGTGCTGACAATGACGGTGTTGAAGTCGGGCAGTTTTCCTTACGACGGCGCAACCGATGTAGTGCCTAGCTTTACTTATTCGCTTTTGCCGCACGCAAAAGACTACACAAACGGCGTAATAAGTGCCGCTTATGTGCTTAATAACCCGTTTACTGTCGCAAAAGGCGGCAACGGACAACTTGCGCAAGAGTATTCGCTTGTGTCGACAAACGACGGCGGCGTTGTGTGCGAAACGGTCAAACAAGCCGAGGAAGGCAGCGGAATGGTAGTGCGCGTATACGAGGCAAACGGCGCGCGCCACAATGCGACAATTACATTCGGTTTGCCAGTCAAGCAAGCATATTTGTGCGACCTTAACGAGAATGAAATCGAACAACTGCAAACGGACGGTAACGACGTGCATGTTACAGTAAAACCGTTTGAAATATTGACAATAAAAGTGCTATGATAAAAAATTTTGAGTTGACCGACAATTCGATGTTTTCCGTAAACTTGTCGGACGGTTGTTTTGCCGACATTGTGGTGTATGGGCAAAGGTTGAATTGCGGTAAAGTGAGTTTGTTTGCCGTCAAACTGCGTGACAAAAACGGTTGTGGCAAGGTGATTTCCGCCGAAGATTGCCGTTTTATCGGCTTTGATGGCGTATTGGCAAAGTACACGTGTGACGACGTGGACGTTGCCGTGCGTTTTTCTTTGTCAGGCGACAACTCGGCATTGTCGTTGCGCATGGACGTAACCAACAGAACCGATTTGCTTGTGGAGTGGGTGGAGTTGATGTCGGTGTGCGTCGGCGGAAAACTTCGTGACGAAGAGGGTGGAACGGGCGCAATTGTGTACCCGTTTAACGAAGGTGGACTTGTGACAAATATGGCTTTTCGTGAAAGTATGCCCTACCGTTACGACGAGCCGCAGTACCCTAGTAAAAGCGGTTATTCGATATTTCCAAACATGATTTGTTCGCAATTTTTAGCATACGTATCAAAAAATTGCGGACTTTACCTCGGTATGCACGACCACGAACGCACCACAAAACACATCGACTTTCGCTATTGCAACGGCAACATCAAATTGCAAATGCGCACGTTTTGCAATGTCGACTACGGGCAAAACTACGTCATGCCGTTTGATTGCGTAATGCAACCGTTTGTTGGCGACTGGCACGACGCATGCGAAATTTATCGCAAGTGGTTCGAGCAAAACTTGCCTACAGGTTTGACCAAAATCGTCGACAACAAAACCTTGCCAAGCTGGTACGCAAAGTCGCCCGTCACCGTCATTTACCCCGTGCGCGGACGTAAAGATACCGGCGACATGACCCCAAACGGCATGTACCCGTACGCAAACGGACTGCCGTTTTTGCAAGAGGTAGCGGCGGCGACGGACAGCTCCGTCATGGCACTCTTGATGCACTGGGAAGGGACTGCGCCTTGGGCACCGCCTTACGTGTATCCGCCCTTTGGCGGAGCGGAGCAGTTTGCCGATTTTTTACGTCGTGCGCACGATAAAAATATGTTTGTCGGCTTGTATATGAGCGGCATGGGTTACACGCTTAAAAGCAATGTTTTGCCCGATTACGACCGCACTACGGATTTCGAGCGCGACCACATTGCTGACATAGTTTGCACCGACAGCGACGGCAGTAAAAAGGGCATTATTTGTACGCAACAGCGCGTCGGGTACGACTTGTGCCCTGCATGCGACAAAACCAAACAAATTATGTCCGACGAAATAACAAAGCTTTGCGACATGGGTGTGGATTACGTGCAGGCGCTAGATCAAGACCATGGTGGCGTAAGCTATTTCTGCTACAGCGACAAGCACGGGCATATCCCCGCTCCGGGCAAGTGGCAAGCGGAAGAAACGTGCAAAATGCTCGATCTTGTGCGTGCAAACGGCGCGCTTATGGGGTGTGAGTCGGCGGCAAGCGAGCCGATGATTGCGCATTTGCCGTACAGCGACAACCGTTTTCAGCTAAATCTCTACGTCGGAACTCCCGTCCCTGTGTACAGCTACATTTACCACGAGTATGTCAACAATTTTATGGGCAATCAGGTGTGCGCCATGATGAACAAGGTGGAGGAAAACTACACCTACCGCCTTGCGTACAGTTTTACCGCCGGAGATATGCTTAGCCTTGTTACGCTTGGCGACGGCAAGGTGGAGTACAGCTGGGACGATTGGATTGCACCGCACGACAAAACCGTCGACAAACAAGTTGCTTACAACTTCATACGCACGCTAAACGGTTGGCGACAAGGTGCGGCAGGCAAGTATTTGCATGTCGGACGTATGGTAAAACCCGTTGCCGTGACGTGCGGCAAACAACACTTTACTTTGGATGACGGCAGTAGTTACGCTCCCGACGAGGTACTTACGACAGCGTATACGTTGGACGGCACTACGTTGCAGTTTGTTGTCAACTACAATCGCTGCGAAGTAAATGTGACTTTGCCGTATGCGCTAGGCGGCTTCCTCGATAGCACCCTAACCGAGGAATTCATTCCGACAGACGAGTTGACGATTGCTCCATTGTCGGTAGTAGCGTTGAAGTTGGTTGATTTGACAAAGATGTAATGCCTGATTATACTAAAAAAGGTAAAAATATGATTCGTTATATATACCCGATAAAAATCAAAGAAGCAAAAAACGTTGTAAGTGTTGACAGTCTGTTTCGCAAAAAGGAATTACAAATAGGGCTTAACGAATCGGACATTGCTAAGTTTCAACCGAATTCCGTGATAGTGCTAGATTTCGGAAAAGAAATCCGAGGCGGCGTGCGTATATTGACTTACGAAACGCAAGACGCCAAGTGCGTACGCATTCGTATACGATTCGGCGAGTCGCTTTCGGAGTGTTTTGCCGAACTCGGAAAGAAAAACGCCACAAACGACCATTCGCCACGTGATATCGAAGCCGATTTGTCTGCTTGGTCGGATTTGTGTTTCGGCGATACCGGATTCCGCTTTGTGCGAATCGATTTGCTGTCCGACGGGTGGTTTTGTGTGAAATCGATTGTCGCAAAGTCGTACGAACTAAACAAACAACCTATTTACTCCTATATGGGCAACGATAAGCTTGTTTCGTCCGTATTTGACGTTGCCAAACGGACGATAGATCTGTGTTCCGTCGGGCAATACGTGTACGACGGCATCAAGCGCGACAGACTGGTGTGGGTAGGGGATATGTATCCAGAGATGTTGGCGCTTACTACCTTGTATGGTAGTTTTCCTGCATTGGAACGTTCATTGAATTTTGCTAAAAAACAGTATCCGCTTCCGCAGTTTATGTACAATATGCCGACGTATTCATTGTGGTGGATTTTGCTTGTTTGCGATTACTACGACCAAACAAGCAAGAAGGAGTTTTTGTCCGACAAACTCGATTATATGTTTGGGCTGTTGAAACTCTTTGACGGAAGAATCGGCGTTGACGGCAAGCTTGACTTGAATAATTATTTTGTGGATTGGCCAAGCGTCGGCAGTGTGGACGAATACATCGGGGCAGTGTTTATAGCAATTGCGGCTTACAAAAAAGGGATTGCTTTGCTTTCGAAATTCGGTTTCGATGTGGGATCTTTTGAAGTGTCACTTGCGGCATTATGTCAAAACGATTTTGCTGTACGCGAACTGAAACAGGTTGTCGGATTGAAGTATTTCGCACTCGGATGGATTTCAGACGAGGATTACGCTTTGCTTGTTCGTGACGGTGCTCAAGGATTTTCCACTTTTATGAGTTGGTTTATTTTGGAAGCGGTTGCCGCTCGCGACAAGGAGCTTGCAGTCAAACTTATGAAAGAGTATTACGGCGGAATGTTGGCGGTAGGCGCGACAACGTTTTTTGAGGACTTCGATTTGAAATGGCTGCAAAACTCGTCGGCACTTGATGAGTTGCCTAGCCAAGGTCAAAAAGATGTCCACGGCGACTTCGGTGCACATTGCTACATGGGGTTTCGTCATAGTTTGTGCCACGGATGGTCAAGCGGCGTTATTGCATTTATAAAAACTCACTGTTGCTGAGCATGTATCGCAATGCATATAACAATAAAAAACTAAATAAATGCAACTTAAAACAAGGTTTTGTGTCGATTGGCGCAAGACCTTGTTTTTTTGTATTTGTGAAACTTTGAAAAGATGTGTTTAGCGACTGTCGAATGAGTGTTGTAAGTTTTGATGTTCAAAAGATGTGAAATTTTTTAATGAAAAGTGCAACGTTACATAAATAATGCGACAATGTGCTTAGCGAATTTAAGGTGGAAAACCTAATTGACTACGGAAAAGGCAACTACATTTCAAAACTGGGAAGTTTGCCTAAGTACGAAAAGTACACGAGTGACAAAGCAAATGTGGTTGACGAGGCGCATTACTATTCGGCGCAAAAATATTGCAAAACATCGCCTAAGACGTTGAATGTGGCTCCGAATTTGGATTTGACTATCCTTGCTAATCCCAATTGCGGCGACAATGACGAAGGAGCAGTGTCGTTGACGGTGGAATACTTCGGCAAAAAGCTTTTGTTTGTGGGTGGAAGGATAACAGAGGAAGGCGAAACGGCAATTGCTAGATACAACGACTTAAACAATGTCGTGTTTTACAGGGTAAACGATTACGGATTTGAACTCTGCGCTTCGCAAACGCTACTCAATGCAATCAATAGCGGTAGCGATAAGCTGTTTATCGTCGTAAATTCGATCGCCAACGGAGAGTACTCGGGCAAACAAATTGTAACAAACAATTTTTGCAGTAGAATTATCAACAAAACGCCATATTGCTATGTAACGACAGAACAAAAAACAGTTGGCGGACGTAAACAATACAGCGAGATATGCGGCGATATTTGCTTTTCTATTACAAATAAGGCAAATAAGCTGAGCTATTCGCTTGTCGGTAGTCGTAGTAATGTTATTCTATCTGAAAGTCAATACTTTAGAAATCTCAACCCGTTTGGGCATTTTAATTAGTGATGTGGGCGAAAGGAACGGTTGGTTTAGCGTTTGAAGCATATTTTTAGTCTAAATCCGCTAAAAAAGTGCAAAAAAATGTAAAAAAAATTCAAAATGGGTATTGACATTCGGTAATACGGGTGTTATACTAATCATGGTTTATATAGGTTTGGAAAAATGGTAACAAACGTTTCTACCAACTACCTCACAGTTGACTATAAACCCCCTCCATGCCTTAGTTGATTTCATACCGAATCAAACTCCATAAAAAAGGAAGAACCGACGCTCCATCCGTCGGTTTTTCTTTTGCCTCGGGTTGCCCTTTGCCGCCCCACAAATGCTCTTTTTGCGACGCCGACGTTAGTAAAATTAGCGGCAGTAGAAGTGCAAACCCAACTGCGCGGGTATACTTCGGCGCGCTTTTGCACAAAATCTACAAAAAATATTCAATATGCCACCAAAAAGCTTGACAAATATTTTGCGAAGGCGTATCATATATTAGCACTGTGAGAGCGGTGCGCATATTTTATATCGCGGGGTAGAGCAGTCTGGTAGCTCATCGGGCTCATAA
>ERZ780157.2008-NODE-2008-length-20208-cov-5.266362_pt1 | contig 20208 bp, 20 predicted proteins | sample MGYA00511169_ERZ780157 | MGnify/ENA primary metagenome ERZ780157 (study PRJEB29588, sample SAMEA1965149) | human gut metagenome | biome: human gut; feature: human-associated habitat; material: faeces | place: Denmark | collected 2008/2010 ... | reverse complement strand
GATATGATTGTTTTCACAGGAGATTTGGTATCTCGAAGAGCCGATGAGGCCGATGCTTTTACTACTGTATTATCACGTTTTCAAGCAGGAGATGGAGTTTGGTCAATCATGGGAAATCATGATTATGGTGATTATGTAAATTGGAATACTCCGGAGCAAAAAATAAAAAATTTAAAATGGGAAAATTTAAAACAATTTAGCCCAGTAGAAAAAAGTTTTATTATGGATTTAAAAGAAGCAGTTGCTAAAAGAAAAATTATTGAGTTTTTAGCAGGAAAGGAAGATAAAGAGTAGATAAACAATGATTGAATATTATAAAAAACCAACAGTAAAATTTATCGTAAACAAAGGTAATTTTAATAAATTAATGGGAATATTAACATTCCAAGAAGAAAATATTATAACTCAAGAGTGGAAAGAAAGTGCAACAAAATTAAAAGAATTATTATTAAGATATTCTTTACCACAAAAAGACGAAGAAGGAGAAATATCAATTATAGATATTGCATTATTCCAAAAGGAAGCAGCAGAGATGATTGTATTATTGCTTTCAGCATTAGATAGAGTACAAATTGATGAAGATTATACAAAATTAATGAAAAGACAATAGTTATAGGAGGTTGAGAGTTGGGAAAAATAAAGGAAACTAGGCAACTCTATAAAACTACTTTAAAAGAAATTTCAAGTTCACCGAGTAACTGGAGAACTTTTTTAGATAGTAGTGCTTGGAATTTTAAATATGATTTTGATGATCAAGTTCTAATATTTGCACAAAGACCAGATGCAAGAGCTTGTGCAACAATGGATGAATGGAATAGAAAATTAAAAAGATGGGTAAATAATAGGGCAGAAGCTATTTATGTGTATGACAAAAATCCTAATAGTGAATATCCATTTAAATTAGTATTTGACTTATCTGATACTCATAATTATAATAATACTGAATATAAATTATGGAATATAAAACAAGAGTATGAAAAAGATATTATTGAAGATTTAGAAGCAAATTTTGGAGATATGGATTTAAAGGAAGATTTATCTAAAGCTATAATTAGTGCAAGTTATAACATGGTTGTAGATGATATTGAAGATTATCTAACGGATATTATAAAAAATAAATCTAATACAATGTTAAATGATATATCAGATGATGAAATTAAAGATATATTAATAGGAATAACTTGGGCAAGTGTTAGTTATATGCTAATGATAAGATGTGGAATAAATGCTAGAGAAAACATTTCTGAAAATGAATTTGAATTTTTAAAATATTTTAATAGTCCAGAACTTTTTACAATATTAGGTGCAAGTGTTAGTGATATTGCAGAATCAGGTTTAAGAGAAATAGCAAAAACAGTTTCAACTCTACAAAAAAAGGAAAATTTAAAAAATCGTACATTTGCAAAAAATGAAAATGAGATATATTCTAATGATAATAATAAAAATGAAGGAGGGGTTGAAAATGTTAGAGAAAATAGAGTACACGAAACAGGGAGATTACTTGATACCAAATCTAACAATGAAAAAGGAGAAAATTCCAGCAGGAAAATATTCGATGATGAGGTACAATTACCTATTGAACCACAAGAATCACGAACTAACAATATTGGTAATGAACAACGAATTAAACAGTCATTTACAGGAAATACAAGACCAAGCGAGCAAGAGAGTGGAAATACTAGTGGAAGAGATGGCGAAGAAGGAGAATATAACAGAAGAATTGAAAGCCCAAGATCAAATGAAATGGGTTGGCTTGATGAACAATATCAAGATGACAGCAGAGGAGATAGTAGCAACAGAACTGATTTATCAATAGAAGAAAGTCAATTTAGAAGAACATTAACTGAAGAAGAAATGCGAAGTAAATTAGATTTTCTACAAGATGAATATGTAAGTGATATTTTAAATAATATAGATAATTTAAAAGTTACAAAAAAAGATATTAGAGAATTTTATCAAAATAATTTAACTGAAAATGATAGAGTTGAATTTATAAAAAAGGCATTTGGAGATGCTTATACTGAAATTGTAGTAAATGATACAAGATTAGGTTATAAAGCTTACGAAAATGTTTTACATCTTTGGAAAGATGGTTATTTGAATAGAACAGCAGAAGTCTATTATAAATGGAATTATATTGCAGAATATATTGAAGGACTTATAATGGTCAATGAATTTCATGATATGCACAAACCAGTAAAATCTTATGATGAACAAATGCAGTTATTACAAGTAGAAGCAATGAATGCTCCTACTTTTTCTTTTACTCAAGAAATAATTGATTATGAGCTAACAAGGGGTAGCAATATACAAGAAAGTAAAATGAGAATATATAATCAATTTATCAATAGTCTATCAAGTGAAGAAAATATAAAATTTCTTAAAAATGAATATGGTTGGGGTGGTGGCAGTACAATTCATATTGGAACAAGAATAGGTTATCAATATGATGGAAAAGGAATTACTTTAACCAGAGGAAAAAGAGAAAATGAAGAAACTACTATAATAACTTGGAATGTAGCAGAAAAAAGAATTAAAGAATTAATAAAATTAGATAAATATTTAAATTCAAAGGAAAAGGAAGAATATTCAAATTGGCTAAAACAAAAAGAAATTGATAGGGAATTACAGGAAAGTAAGAAAAAATTATTAGAAGAAAGTAAAAAACAAAAAGAAGATGCCGAACAACAATTAGCAGAAAGATTATATAAATTTGTTAAGGACTTTGATTTTTATAACTATGTTGATAATACAGAAATGTATCGTTCAGAAGAAGATAATATAAATATTATAAAAGCTGATATAAATGATACAAATAATGTAAAAGATTATATAAAAGAATTAAAAGAAATAATAGATGATAGTAGATTATCTAATGAAGATTTAAAAGAAGTTCAAGAATTAGTTTATATATTAGAACAAAGAGTACCAAAATATAAATATCATTTAGGAGATACTATTTATATAGGTTCAGATGAATATGAATTTGCTGGGATTAATAATGGGATAGTAAAATTATATGATGTTAAATTTCCATTATTTAATAAAGAAATGCCTTTTGAAGAATTTGAAAGAAAAGTACAAGAAAACTATGCAAATGAACATTTAATTGTAAAAGATAAACAAATTCAACATATAGAAACTGCAAAACAAAACAATGAAGAAAAATATCAAGATGATGTTGTTGAACAAGAACAAGAGAAACATGAAGAAACAAAGCAAATAGAAAATAATATTGAAAAATTAGATATAGAAATAAAAAAGCAGGTAAAACCTAAAAGAACAAAAATCCAAGATTATGTTTTGCATCCAGAAATACCAATAAATGAAAGAAATAATTTTAAAATTAATAATGAGAATTTAGGGGTAGGAACGCCAAGAGAAAAATTCGCAAAAAATGTAGCAGCAATTCAAGTTCTAAAAAAGTGTGAAAATGAAAATCGATATGCAACACTAGAAGAACAAGAAATTTTGTCGAATTATGTTGGTTGGGGAGGATTACAGCAAGCATTTGATGAGAAAGATAGTAGTTGGACAAATGAATATAGAATTTTAAAAGAATTATTAACAGAAGATGAGTATAAAAGTGCAAGAGAATCAACATTGACAGCATTTTATACTCCACCAGTAGTAATTAATTCAATTTATGAAGTTCTACAAAATATGGGACTAAAAGAAGCAAATGTATTAGAACCAGCCTGTGGAACTGGAAATTTTTTAGGACTGTTACCTAAAGAGCTTTTAAATTGTAAAATTTATGGTGTTGAGAAAGATAGTATATCAGGAAGAATTGCACAACAACTATATCAAAAATCTACAATAGCTATAAGTGGATATGAAAAAGTAGATATGCCAGATAGTTTTTTTGATGTTGCAATTGGAAATGTACCTTTTGGAGATATATCTATAAATGATAGAAAGTATAATAAAAATCATTTTCTTATTCATGATTACTTTTTTGCAAAAACAATAGATAAAGTACGACCACGGAGGAATTGTTGCTTTTGTTACATCAAAAGGAACAATGGATAAGAAGAGTCCAGATGTAAGAAAATATATTGCTCAAAGAGCTAACCTTTTGGGAGCAATAAGATTACCCAATAACACATTTTCAAAGAACGCAGGAACAGAGGTAACATCTGATATTCTTTTCTTTCAAAAAAGAGAAAATATGACAGATATTATGCCAGATTGGGTATATTTAGATGAAAATCAAGATGGAATAATAATGAATAAATATTTTGTTGATAATCCAGATATGATTTTAGGTCAGATGCAAATGGTAAGTGGTAGATTTGGAAATGTAGCAGAATGCAAAGCATTTGATGGAATAGATTTAAAAACATTATTAAGTGAAGCAGTAGACAAAATAAATGGAGAAATAACGGAATATACAGTTGGAGATATTGAAGAAAATGAACAAGTAGCAATACCAGCAGATCCTAATGTGAAAAATTATTCTTATGCTTTAATAGATGGAAAAGTATATTTTAGAGAAAACAGCTTAATGATGGAACAAGATTTACCAATTACTACAATGAGTAGAATAAAAGGTATGATAGATCTTCGTGATGCAACTTATGATTTAATTGATTTACAAACTGAAAATTATCCTGATGAAAATATAAAAGTAGCTCAAAATAAATTAAATAGGCTATATGATGAATATGTAAAAAAATATGGAAGAATAAATAGTAGAGGAAATAAACTAGCCTTTGAAGCAGATAGTAGTTATTATTTATTGTGTTCATTAGAAGTAATGGATGATGGAAAGTTTAAGAGAAAAGCAGATATGTTCTCAAAAAGAACAATAAACGCATACAAGGAAATTACAAATGTTGATACAGCAAATGAAGCACTTATTGTTTCATTATCAGAAAAGGCAAAAGTTGATTTAGAGTATATGTCAAAACTTACAGCTAAAAGTCAAGATGAAATAATAAAAGAATTAGAAGGCATAATTTATAAAGTTCCAATGGAAGATAATAAGTATGTTACAGCAGATGAATATCTTTCTGGCAATATAAGAGAAAAATTAAAATTAGCAGAAGCGTTGGTAGAAACACATCCAGAATTTAAAATTAATATTGAAGGATTAAAAAAAGTTATGCCTGAAGATATTAAAGCAAGTGATATAGGTGTAAAGTTAGGTTCTACTTGGATACCACAAGAAATAATTAATGAGTTTATGTATCAATTATTAAATACTGGAAGTTATGAACAAGGAAAAATAAAAGCTAATTACAGCAGTTTTACTGGAGCATGGTATATATCATGTAAAAGTTATGATTATGGAAATGTAAAAGCATATAATGCTTATGGAACTTCAAGAATAAATGCGTACGAAATAATAGAAAAAACACTAAATTTAAAAGATGTTAAAATCTATGATACAAAAACGGATATAGATGGAAATAAAATAAGGGAGTTTAATGGTAAAGAAACAGCTATTGCACAGGCAAAACAAGAACAAATAAAACAAGCATTTACAGATTGGATTTTCAAAGATCAAGAAAGAAGAGAAAAGTTAGTTAGATTATATAATGATACTTTTAATAGTATTAGACCAAGAACTTATGATGGAAGTCATTTGAAATTTGCAGGAATGAGTCCAGAAATAACATTGAGAAAACATCAGGAGAATGCAATAGCTCATATATTGTATGGTAAAAATACTCTTTTAGCACATGAAGTAGGAGCTGGTAAAACTTTTGAAATGGTAGCAGGTGCTATGGAAAGTAAAAGACTTGGACTATGTAACAAGTCTATTTTTGTTGTTCCAAACCACATCATTGAACAGTTTGGAAGTGAATTTTTACAACTATATCCATCAGCAAACATTTTAGTTGCTACAAAAAAAGACTTTGCTACAGCAAATCGTAAAAAGTTTTGCAGTAGAATTGCGACAGGGGATTACGATGCGATTATAATTGGACATAGTCAATTTGAAAGAATACCAATGTCTTATGAAAGACAACAAGTATTAATTGATAATCAAATTAGAACAATTATAAATGGGATTGAAGAAGCTAAAAGGAATAATGCAGAGAACTTTACTATTAAGCAAATGGAAAAAACAAGAAGAGGTTTAGAAAATAAATTAGAAAAGCTAAAAGCAGACCATAGAAAAGATAATGTAATTAATTTTGAGCAACTTGGAATTGACAAGATGTTTGTAGATGAAGCTCATAATTATAAGAATTTGTTTTTATATACAAAAATGACAAATGTTGGTGGAATTACACAAACGGATGCACAAAAAAGTAGTGATATGTTTATGAAATGTCGATATTTAGATGAAATTACAGGTGGAAAGGGAGTTGTGTTTGCAACAGGTACACCAGTAAGTAATTCTATGGTTGAACTATATACAATGCAGAGATATTTACAATATGATGAATTGGAAAGAATGCACTTGGAAAACTTTGATAACTGGGCATCTACATTTGGAGAAACAGTAACAGCAATGGAACTTTCACCAGATGGAACGAGTTATAGAAGTAAGACTAGGTTTTCACAATTTCATAATTTACCAGAACTGATGAGTATGTTTAGAGAAACAGCAGATATTCAAACAGCAGACACTTTAAATCTTCCGACACCTGAAGTTATAACACACAATATTTTAGTGCAACCGAGTGAAATTCAAAAAGAAATGGTTTCTAAACTTGCAGAAAGAGCAGAAGATATAAGAAAAGGAAATATAGATCCTAAAAAAGATAATATGCTTAAAATAACAAATGAAGGTAGGCAATTGGCTTTAGACCAAAGACTGATGAATGATATGATAGAAGATAATGAAAATAGTAAAGTATCTACTTGTGCTAATAATATTTATAAGCTATGGGAACAAAACAAAGAAGAAAAATTAACACAGTTGGTATTTTGCGATTTGTCTACACCAAAAAGATTTGAAGAAAAATTTGATGAAGATGGCAATTATGTTTTTACAGATGTTTATAATGATTTGAGAAGAAAATTAGTATTAAAAGGCATACCAAGAGAAGAAGTTGCTTTTATACATGAAGCTGATAATGAAAGTAAAAAGAAGGAACTATTTGCTAAAGTAAGAAAAGGCGAAGTTAGAGTTTTAATTGGTAGTACAAGTAAAATGGGAGCAGGAACAAATGTACAAGATAGAATAATTGCTCTGCATCATTTAGATACTCCGTATAGACCAGCAGATTTAACTCAGAGAAATGGTAGAGGTGTAAGGCAAGGAAATAGAAACAAATCAGTGCATATATTTACTTATGTTACAGAAAGAACCTTTGATGCTTATTTATTTCAAATGCTAGAAAGAAAACAAAAATTTATTTCACAAATAATGACCTCAAAGACTCCAGACAGATCAATGGAAGATATTGATGATAAAGCATTAAGTTATGGAGAGATTAAAGCATTAGCTACTGGAAATAAAGTAATATTAGAAAAGACACAATTGGAGTCTGACTTATCTAAATTAAAGATTATTAAACAAAGTTATTTAAGCCAAATTTACGATTTACAGGACAAGGTGGCAAAAGATTATCCTAATAAAATAAAAGAGCTTGAAACTCAAAAAGAAGCTTATGAAAATGATGTTAAGCAAGTAGAAAATAATACAATCAATAATTCGGAAGGCTTTTCTAAAATGATTATAAAAGGTGTAGAATATGCTGATAAAGAACAGGCAGGAAAAGCATTATTAGAAGCTTGTAAAAACAAATCTAAAGCTGATGAAGAACTAATTGGAGAGTACAGAGGATTTAAAATGCTATTATCTTTTGATACACTTCAAAAACAATTTAATATGACTTTAAAAAATGAATATAGTTATCATACAGCACTTGGAACAGATGTCTTTGGTAATATAACTAGATTAAATAATACATTAGAGGGTATAGAAGGAAACATTAAATACGTTGTAAATGATATAGAATTTATAAAAAGACAAATTGTAAATGCTAAAATAGAATTAGATAAACCATTTGAAAAAGAAAACGAAATCAAAGAAAAAACAAAAAGACTACAAGAAATAAATATTGAGCTTGGAATAGATGAAAACGAAAAGCAAGTTATGGATGAGCCAGAAAATGATGAACTGGAAAAAGAAAATAAAGAGAAAAATTTAGAAAGATAATACAGATAACAGCTGTATTATTTTTTTGTTTTAGGAGGTGTTTTATTGACATATATACCACCAGAAATAGTAGAAAAAGCAAAAGAAATGGATGTTTTAACTTATTTACAAAACTATGAACCAAACGAATTAGTTAAAGTTGGAAATGGAACTTACAGCACAAAAACACACGATAGTATAAGAATTAGTAATGGATTATGGAATTGGTTTTCAAGAGGTGTTGGAGGAAAAAATGCAGTTTCTTACTTAATGAAAGTTAAGAATTATTCTTTTTTGGATGCTATACAAACAATTATAGGTAATGTAAGTGTTAAACAGCCTGTAATTTATAGAGAAGAAAAGAAAGAAAAAACAGAATTTGTTTTGCCATTAAAATCAATTAATTCAGAAAGGGCAAAGAGATATTTAGTAAAAAGAGGAATTGATTTAGAGATAATTAATGAGTGTATAAATAGTGGATTAATTTATGAAAGTGAGCCAAATCATAATGTTGTTTTTCTTGGTACAGATGAAGAAAAAAAGTATAAATATGCTTTCTTTAGAGGAACAAATGATACAAGATTTATGGGAGAATCGAAAGGAAGTGATAAGGCATACACATTTAGATTACTTTCAAATAATGAAAGTAAGAGAGTTCATTTATTTGAAAGTGCAATAGATTTATTATCTTATGCAACGCTATTAAAAATGAAAAATATTGATTGGAAAAATGAAAATATGATTTCACTGGGTGGAGTAAATAAACCATCAGAAGAACAAGAAGTTAATGATAAGATTCCAATAGCAATTATAAAATTTTTAGAAAATAATTCTAATATAAAGCAAATATATTTGCATTTTGATAATGATGAAATTGGAGAAAAAGCAAGCAAAGCACTTATGGAAAAATTGTCTAATAAATATGAAGTGATAGATAATCGACCACCAGTAGGTAAAGATTGTAATGATTATTTAAAATATGTTTTAGATTTTCAAAACATAAATAGGCAAGCAAATAATAAAAGAATTTATGAAAAAGTAAGATAAAATTTGGAGGAAAAAATTAGAATGAACAAATATAAAATTGAATTTAAACAAATATTTAATAGATTAGTAACAATATATGCAGAAGATGAAGAACAAGCAATGAAGGTAGTTGAACAAACTTATTTAAAAACAGATTTGCTAGATGATAATGAAAAAGATTTAGTGGGAATTGAAGCTAAAATCTTAGAAAAAAATGGAGAAAAAGTTGATAGAAAAGAAGAAATACCAGAAAATTTTGAAAACTTTTTAGATGAAAATGATATTGAATATCTTGAAGGTTTAACAAATGAGATTGAAGAAAATTTAGGAGAAATTAAAGAAGTTTTAGGAGCAAACATGATTGAAGATTGTGCTTACAATAATTAAATAGAAAGATATTCTTATTTTAGGAAAATATAAAAATTTAAAAATCTTGTCCTAGCAAGCACTGCATTTGTACTCCCGCACAAATACAAATTATGGGGAAACCCCAATCCCCATAAAAATGATATTAAGAAGGAAAGGAAATTTTATTGAGAAAAAGAGATATAAAAAAGCAAGTTTGGTTAAATGAAAATGAAAATAAAATCTTAAAAGAGAATGCAAAAAAATGTGGCTTAAATGAAAGTTCTTATTTAAGAAATTTAATAATTGGTTATAAACCAAAAGAACAACCAACGGAAAAAATGTTTGAAATAATTAATCAATTAAAATATGTTGGAATTAATTTAAACCAAATTGCAAGAAAAGCAAACAGTTTAGGTTTAGTTGATGCTCCTTTTTATAAAAAAGTATATTCAAAATGGAATGAATTATCGGAACAAATAAAAAAGGAATTTTTAGATGTAGAAAAAAATGGCAATAACTAAAATTAAAAAAATAAAAAAGAGATTAGACCATGTTATAGATTATACTACTAATCCTAGTAAAACAAGTAAAGAAAATTATAGTGATTTGCACAATGTAATTGAATATACGAAGGCTTCGTATAAAACAGAAGAACAATTATATGTAACTGCTTTGAATTGTGATCAAGAAACAATATATGAAGATATGATGAGAACGAAAAGAAGATTTAGTAAAACTGATGGGATTTTAGGATTTCATGTAATACAGTCTTTTAAAGAAAATGAAGTAACTCCAGAATTAGCACATAGCATTGGAGTACAACTTGCTAATGAACTTTGGAGTGATAAATATGAAGTTATAATTACAACACACTTAAATACTAATCATATTCACAATCACTTCTGTTTTAATTCTGTTTCATATATTGATGGAAAAAAATATCATGACTGTAATGAAACTTATGCTTTAATTAGAGAAACATCAGATAGAATTTGTGAAGAAAATAGATTGAGTGTAATTGATGAAAAGAAATGTCCAAAAAGTAAAATTAATTATAATAATTTTTATAAGGGACAAGCTCAAAAATCTAGTTACAATATGATAGTAAAAGAAGATATTGATTATGCAATAGCACAAGCATTTTCTTATAATGATTTCTTAGCAATATTAAGAAAAATGGATTATACAATTACAAATCGTTATGGGAAATTAAGTGTTAGAAAAGAACCATATAAAAGAAATATAAGAATTGAAAGAGCTTTTGGAGATGATTATAAAATTGAAAATATTGAAAAGAAAATATATGAAGTGTCAGCAACAAGAGAACCATTCCCAGAAGTAAGAAGTAAAAAGTATAAAAGCAAAAGTAAATTAAATTTAAAAAATAGAAAAAAAGCAACAGGTATAAAAGCATTGTATTTTCATTATTGTTTTTTACTAAAGGTTTTTCAAAAAAATAAGAATATACCTAAAAGATATTCAAAGGAATTAAAAGAAGAAATAAAAAGAATGGACAAGATTTCTAACGAAACAAGATTTTTGTGTAACAAAGATATAAAGTCATTAGAAGAATTAAAAGCATATAAAAAATATTTAACTATTGATAGAAAAGAGTTAAAAAGCAAAATTGAAAGTTTATACAAAAAGAAGAAAAAAACAAATACAAAAATTGAAATTGAAAATATTAATACTGAAATAAAAATAATACAAGAAAAAATAAAAGAATTAAATTATGAAATTGAACTGGTTGAAGATATTGAACAAAGAGTACCAAAGATAAAAGAAAATATGGAAAAAGTTGAAAATGAAAATCCAGAACAAAGAAAGGAGAAAACAAGAGTTGAGCATATCAAGTGATTCGGCAGAACAAACTATTAGACTAACACTAGAAGGAGTTGAAGTAGTTGCTAGAATAAGTGGTGTAGCTGTAAAAAATATTGCAGCAGCATTATATACAATTTCTAAAGACCAAAAACAGACAAAAGGCAAAACAAGATTAAGCAACATGATAAAAAGTGATAATGAATTAAAAATCTTTTCAATAAAAAAGGAAGATTTACGAACATTTTATAGAGAAGCTAAAGGGTATGGAATTTTGTATTGTGCATTAGTTACCAAAAGTAATAAAAATATTGACGGTATGGTTGATATTATGGTTAGAGCAAAAGACGCACCACAGGTTAATAGAATTGTAGACAGATTTAATTTATCAACATTTAGTAAAGCGTCAATTCAAACTGATATTGAACAAGATAGAGAAAATGTAAAAAAAGAAAAAAATATATCTGATGCAGAACCAGATAAAGGAACAGAAAGAAAAGAAGTTAATGATAATATGGTAGAAGATATATTATTTACACCAAAAGAAAATTCAAATCAAAACCCCGAAGTAGCAAAGACGGAAAAAAGCCCTCTGTCAGAGCATTCCTTGAAGAGCAAAAGCAATTCCGAAGGGGTTACTGAACCTGTGAAAAAAGAATCTGTAAAAAAGAAATTAAAAGAAGCAGAAGCAGAGTTGAAGGTTGAAACGGAATTGAAGAAAGCTCAAAAATTAAAAGAAAATGTAGTATTTGATTTACCAACAAAAAATGATACACAAATACCAAAACTAGATATTACAAATAAGGAAAGAGGAAAATAGATGATAGAATTAGAAGATGTATTTTCTAATTTTGAAAGAAAAAATAGAAAATACAATAAGGAAGAATGGATTGATTATAAAAGAAAAGAAAAACAAGATGTTTATAAGCTAATTGATGAAAGTGCAGAAAAAATAGTACAAAATGGCGAAGAATTTAAGAAATACCTAAATACTTTAAGTAAATTTGAACAATATTCTGTCGCAAATACTTTATTAATAAATGCACAAATGCCAGAAGCAATTATGCTAAAAGATTTTGATAACTGGACAAGCATTGGTGGTTGTCCAAAGAAAAATAGAAAACCAGATATAAAAATATTAGAACCAGCAGACACTTATATGAGAGAAGATGGTAGTGTTGGAACTAATTATAATGTAAAATATTTGACAGATATTTCTCAAGTTAATATAAGGCAAAGAGCAAGAAAAATAAGATATGATGATAAATTATTATTAAAAGTTTTCTTACAGTCAAGTCAAGCGAGAATTGAAGTTGTAGATAAAATTGAAAATACTGATAGAGTTGCACTATATGATTTTGAAAATGATGTTTTACAAATAGCTAGATGCGAAGATAGAACAAAACTTTTCAATGAATTGACGCAAGAATTAGCAAAACAAGAAATAGGCGAAAATTGTGATTATGCAGATTTTAAAGTCAATGCTGTATCGTATATGATTTGTAAAAAATATAATTTGAATTTTTTAAATTATAATATTACAGATATACCTTATGGTTTAACTACAATGTCAGCAAAGGAGATTAGAGAACAATTAGAGCCTATTCATGATTCTATGGAAAGTATAAGTGGAAGAATAAGTCATAATATCGAAAGTATTTCAAGACAAAATAGAGAAAAAGAACAAGCAAGATAGGAGGCAATTATTGGAAGAACAAATAATTTTAGTTTTAAATAAGTATGAATTTGGTTTAATAGTAAATGCTTTAAATGAACTTCGTACAGATTTACAAAAGGAAAACAAAGATAGAGAACCTGTAAATGAATTGCTTTTAAGATTACTAAATACCCCAGTAAAAAAGAAAAGTATATTTAAAAGAGAGCGAATAGTAAGCGAAAGATAATAATCAACAAAATACTCTTTTGTATATATTAGGAATTATACCAGTTATATGGTTATCATTATTAATAGCACCATATATAAGGGGTGGACTTGCAGAAGTAATAAAAAAATTTGGCGAAATAAGTTCAAATCCTTTTAATATTATATGGTGCGAGTATAGTTTAAAAACTATAATTATTGCACTATGTATTTATATTTTAGGAATAGGAATGTATGAATCTACGAGAAAAAATTATCGTAGAAGAGAAGAATATGGTTCAGCAAAATGGGGTATTGTTAGTGCAATAAATAAAAAATATAGACAAAAGCCATTTTGTGATAATAAAATTTTAACAAAAAATTTAGCTTTAGGATTAGATGGAAAAAGGCATAGAAGAAACTTAAATGTTTTAGTATGTGGTGGAAGTGGTGCAGGAAAAACAAGATTTTATTGCAAACCAAATGTTATGCAATGTAGTTCAAAATGCTCCTATGTAATTCTTGATCCGAAGCGGAGAAATTTTAAGAGATACAGGAAATCTATTAGAGAAAAAAGGTTATGAAGTAAGAGTTTTAGACTTAATCAATATGGAGAAAAGTCATTGTTATAATCCTTTTGTATATCTAAAAACTGACAATGATGTGCAAAGATTAGTAACAAATTTATTTAAGAGTACAACTCCTAAACGGAAGTCAAAGCCAAGATCCTTTTTGGGATACAGCAGGAAGTATGTTATTACTTGCTCTTATTTTTTATCTAAAATATGAAGCGCCAGAAGAAGAGCAGAACTTTCCGATGGTACTTGAGATGCTTCGTGCAGCAGATGTAAACGAAGAACAAGAAAATCCTATAAGTGCAGTGGATATTTTATTCGATAAATTGGAATATGAAAATCCAGAACATATTGCTTTAAAATATTATAGAAATTATAGGTCAGGTTCTGCAAAGACATTAAAATCAATACAAATTACTTTAGCAGCAAGATTAGAAAAGTTTAACTTGGAAAGTCTTGCTAATATTGTTAAGTATGATGAATTAGATTTGCCAAGTTTAGGCGAAAAGAAAGTAGCATTATTTGCCTTAATTCCAGATAATGATACAAGTTTTAATTTTCTAGTAAGTATTTTATATACACAATTATTTCAACAGTTATTTTATATAGCTGACCATAAATACGGTGGCAGTTTGCCAGTCCATGTTCATTTTGTGATGGACGAATTTGCAAATGTTAGTCTACCAGATGACTTCGATAAAATTTTAAGTGTAATGAGGTCAAGGTCAGTTTCTGTTTCTATCATTCTCCAAAACCTAGCACAATTAAAGGCGTTATTCGATAAGCAATGGGAAAGTATTGTACGGAAATTGCGATACTTTTTTGTATTTGGGTGGAAATGAACAAAGTACCCATAAATATGTATCTGAGCTATTACGGAAAAGAAACAATAGATCTAGATACACATGGGAAAAGTTCAGGGAGAAGTGGTAATTATTCTACAAATTATCAAATCGCTGGGAGAGAAAAAATGACACCAGATGAAGTGCGTTTATTAGATAATAATTATGCACTTTGTTTTATTCGTGGCGAAAGACCAATTAAAGACTATAAATATGATATTTTAAAACACCCTAATATTGCTTTAACTACTGATGGTGGTGAAAAACCATATATTCATGGCAAAACTGATAAGGCATCAGCTTCTATTATTGTGCTAGATGAAAATAATGGAGAAGAAATAGTAACAAATTTTGAAGAAAATGAATTACTAGAAAACTATGAATTATTGTCAGAAGAAGAAGTTGAGGCATTTATTAGGGAGGAATAAATACACATTGAAAAATAAAAAAATATTAAAACAAGTTTTAAAAAATATTGCAAGAATTTTATTTTATATAGTTATCTTATTTATAGCACAAGCAAGCAATGTTTTTGCTGCTGATGACCCATTAGCAGTGGTAAATAATCTTTCAAATTTTATCTTTGGATTAATTCGTGCTGTTGGTATGATTATACTTGGTTTTGGAGTAGTACAAGTTGGTATGAGTTTGAAATCACACGATCCCAGTCAGCGAGCAAATGGAATAATGACTCTAGCAGGTGGAATTGTAATCACATTTGCAAAAGAAATTTTAAATATAATAACAGGTGGATAACAAGGGCAAGTTTATAGCTTGCTTTTTAAAAGGGAGTGAAAAATGAGAAAAAAATATCAAATAATTTATGCTGATCCACCTTGGCAATATAAAGTGTGGTCAAAAAAAGGAAAGAAAAGAAGTGCTGAAAATCATTATCCGACTATGAAAATAGAAGAAATTATTGGTTTGAAAGAATGTATAGAAAATATTTCTGATGAAAATTGTATTTTGTTTTTATGGGTTACATTCCCATGTTTATTAGAAGGACTAGAAGTTATGAAACAATGGGGATTTAAGTATAAAACTTGTGGATTTAATTGGGTAAAAAGAAATAAAAAAAGTAACACATATTTTTTTGGATTAGGTTATTGGACAAGAGCAAATTCAGAAATTTGTTTAATTGGAACAAAAGGAACAATAAAAAGAAAATCCAGTAGTGTATTTCAGATTATAGATACGCCAATAGAAGAACACAGTAAAAAACCAGCAGTTGTAAGAGAAAAAATTGTTGAACTTGTTGGAGATTTACCAAGAATTGAATTGTTTGCAAGAGAGAAAACTAAAGGCTGGGATGTATGGGGTAATGAAGTCGAAAGTGATATTGAATTAGAAAATTATAGGATGGGGGTTGAAAATTGAATTGGGTTGTAGGAAATTTACAAAATGCAATCGAAACATGGAACTCTAAATTAAGCGAAATATGGACACTTGTTTCTCAATCTCCTGTTGATTTTAAAGGTGGAACAATTTGGAATGTAATTACTAATATTCATGGTGCAATGCAAGCAATAGGACTAGCATTATTAGTATTATTTTTTGTTATTGGAGTAATGAAAACTTGTGGGAGTTTTGCAGAAGTTAAAAAGCCAGAACACGCATTGAAACTTTTTATTCGTTTTGCAATAGCAAAAGCAATGGTAACATATGGTTTGGAATTAATGATGGCAATATTTAAAATAGTACAAGGAATTGCAAGTACAATAATGACATCAGCAGGACTCGGAGGAACAACACAAACTGTTTTACCAAATGAAATAATACAAGCAGTTGAAGCTTGTAATTTTTTTGAAAGCATACCATTGTGGGCAGTTACATTAATACGGAGGACTATTTATAACAGTTCTTTCATTTGTAATGATATTAACTGTATATGGAAGATTCTTTAAAATATATCTTTATACAGCATTATCTCCAGTAGCACTTGCTAGTTTTGCTGGAGAGCCAACACAGAACATTGGTAGAAGCTTTATAAAAGGTTACAGTGCAGTTTGCTTAGAAGGTGTAATTATTATGCTTTCATGCGTAATATTTTCATTATTTGCATCAAGTCCACCAGTTATAGATACAAATGCAGCAGCAGTGAATATGGTATGGAAATATATAGGAGAACTAATATTTAATATGTTGGTATTGGTTGGAACGGTAAAAATTTCAGATAGATTAGTAAGAGAAATGTTAGGAATATAGGAGGTAAAATTGAAGGTAACAATAGAAGAGATAGAAGAAGATTTATGTGATTTGGATACAGAATATAGAGAAGCTTTAGCAAAAGGTTTAGTTGATATGAAATATTTAAGTGATACACCTTTATCATTGAAATATGGAACAGATATGCAACAGCAAGAGTTAAAAAGAGTTTATTCAAAACCTTTATCAGGAAAGCAATTAAAAGATATTATTAACTATATTTCAAAAGATATGCAGGGAGATTATCAGTATGGAAGATATAAAGGTATAGCTTCTATGTATTTAAATATAGCAGACCAAATTATAGCAGATAAAAATAAAGGAAGAGAGGCAAGATAAACTGGAAGTAAAAATAAATAAAGAGATAAGAGATTTTACAGAAAGTATATTCTTTGGTTTATCATTAAGACAATTTATCTTTTCAATATTAGCTTGTATAGTTGCTGTTATTGTATATTTTGTATTAAAACCATTCTTTGGAATAGAAACATTATCATGGTTGTGCATCTTATGTGCAGTTCCTTTTGCTGTAATAGGTTTTTTGAAATATAACGGAATGACAGCTGAAAAGTTTATTAGTGCATGGATAAAATCAGTTATTCTAACACCAAATAGATTAACATTTAAACCAAAGAATTTATATTATGAAGAGATGATTATAAGAGAAAAAGAAAAAATAAAAGAAGAAAAGAAAAACAAGAGGAGGAAAACAAAAACTATTGAAAATTCTAAATAGAACATTATTTAAGAAAGACAAGGAAAAGTTTAAAATACCAAGAAGTGTGCAAGATGCCATACCCATTGATGCAATGTGGGAAGATGGCATCTTTTTAGTTGGAAAAAATAAATATTCTAAATGTTTTAAATTTACAGATATAAATTATTCTGTTGCCAGTAGAGAAGATAAAGAAGAAATGTTTTTAGAATATTCAGAACTTTTAAATTCCTTTGACACAGGGGCAACAAGTAAAATTACTATAATAAATAGAAGATTAAATAAACTAGATTTTCAAAAGACAATGTTTATTAAATTAGAAGATGATGAGTTAGATAAATATAGAAAAGAATATAATAAAATGCTTTTAGATAAAGCAACAGCGTCAAATGGAATTGTGCAAGAAAAGTGCATAACTATAACAATAGAAAAGAAAAATATAGAAGATGCAAGATTATATTTTTTACGAATTGGAACGGAATTAATAAATAAATTTAAAGAATTAGGTTCTGTATGTGTTGAGCTAGAAGCGGTAGAAAGATTACAACTTTTTCATGATTTTTATAGAGTTGGAGAAGAAACAGCCTTTAATTTTGACTTTATTTCAAATATGAGAAAAGGACATAGTTTTAAAGATTATATTTGTCCTGACACTTTTGAAATAAAAGATGATTATATAAAAATTGGTAATAGATATGCTAGAGTTTTATTTTTAAAAGAGTATGCAAATTATATTAAAGATAGTATGGTTGCAGAACTTACAGATATAAATAAAAACTCAATGATGAGTATAGATGTAATACCGATTGCAATGGACGAAGCAGTTCGAGAAGCAGAAAATAGAAGATTAGGAGTAGAAACGAATATAACTAATTGGCAACGCAGACAGAACGCGAATAATAACTTTTCAGCTATAATCCCTTATGATTTAGAGATGCAAAGGGAACAAAGTAAAGAATTTTTGGATGACTTAATAACACGAGATCAAAGAATGTTTATGTCTGTTTTAACTATGGTACACACAGCAGAAACAAAAGAAGAATTAGACAACGATACAGAAGAAATATTGACAATAGCAAGGAAAAACTTATGTCAGTTTGGAGTTCTTAAATTTCAACAATTAGATGGATTAAATACAGCAATGCCATTTGGAGTTAGAAAAATTGATACTTTAAGAACTTTGACAACAGAGTCCCTTGCTGTTTTTATGCCGTTTAGAGTACAAGAAATTAGAGAAACTAATGGAATATATTACGGACAAAATGTTATATCAAAAAATATGATAATAGCAGATAGAAAAAAATTATTAAATGGAAATAGTTTAGTTTTTGGAGTAAGTGGAAGTGGTAAATCTTTTATAACAAAAGAAGAAATTGTTTTTACTATGCTTAAAGATAAAAACGCAGATGTAATCGTTATTGATCCAGAAAATGAATATACTCCATTAGTAAAAGCACTAGGTGGAGAAGTTATAAAAGTTTCAGCTACAAGTGGAAATCATATAAATGCTATGGACATGAACAAGAATTACGCAGATGGAGCAAATCCTGTTATTTTGAAATCAGAATTTATACTTTCACTTTGTGAACAACTTATAGGAAGTGATAATTTAGGAGCAAAACAAAAATCAATAATTGATAGATGCACGGCAAGTACCTATCGTTATTACTTACAAGGAAACTATCAAGGAACGCCACCAACATTACAAGACTTTTATCAAGAATTGTTAAAACAAGAAGAAACAGAAGCAAAAGAAATAGCACTTGCTATTGAACTTTTTGTAAATGGTAGTTTAAATACTTTTGCAAAACAAACTAATGTAGATACAGAAAATAGATTAATTTGCTATAATATTTTAGATTTAGGAAAACAATTATTACCACTTGGTATGTTAGTAGTTTTAGATTCAATACTAAATAGAATAACACAAAATAGGGCAAAAGGAAGAAACACTTATATATTTATAGATGAGATTTATTTATTATTAAGAAATGAATATTCAGCAAATTTTCTATATACACTTTGGAAAAGAGTTAGAAAATATGGAGCATATTTAATAGGAATAACACAAAATGTTGAAGATATGTTACAAAATAATACAGCTAGGGCAATGATGGCAAATAGCGAATTGATTATTATGCTTAATCAGGCTAGTACAGATAGAGCAGAACTTGCAAAACTACTTAATATATCAGATTTACAATTATCATATATTACAAATGTTGGATCTGGAGAAGGTTTATTAAAAATAGGCAGTTCATTGATTCCTTTTTCTAATAAATTTCCAAAAGATACAGAATTGTATAAATTAATGACAACAAAATTACGGAGAAGGTGCAACTATATAATGAGAAAAATCGTATATACTATAATTACAATACTGCTAATAAGTTTAGTACTTATTAGCAGTTATTTAATATTTAAAGAAAAAAAGCAAAATGAGAAACAAGAAAATACATTTGAGGATTTAATAGAAATAGTTGAAGAAAATATAGAAAATCAGGAAGAAAGAAAAATAGATATAAATAAATTATATGAAGAAAATAAGGATATTGTTGGTTGGCTAAAAATTGATAATACAACAATAAATTATCCTATAATGCAAAATATAAATGATCCAAATTATTATTTGCATAGAGATTTTTACAAAAACTATTCTAGTTATGGTACTCCATATATGGCAAAATAATGTAATTTAAATAGTGATAATATTG
>ERZ780157.1999-NODE-1999-length-20385-cov-3.212592_pt1 | contig 20385 bp, 18 predicted proteins | sample MGYA00511169_ERZ780157 | MGnify/ENA primary metagenome ERZ780157 (study PRJEB29588, sample SAMEA1965149) | human gut metagenome | biome: human gut; feature: human-associated habitat; material: faeces | place: Denmark | collected 2008/2010 ... | reverse complement strand
TCCCTGCTCATGAGAGGTAAGCACGTGACGGATTCTATCCTGATAACGATATAATTCATCGTACACGTTTAAAATAGAACCTCCCGGATAACCAAAGATGGTATCTACGCCCTGCTCAAGCAGACATTCAATCATAATCTGTGACCCATTTATTTGCATACCTTGCACCTCTTTCTTTTCGTCTGTTTCCCTATTCTCACACGCATCGTATTATTTCAAAATCGCTCCTGTGCTGCCACTTGTTACCATATTGGCATAACGACGTAAGTAACCGCTTGTCACTTTCGGCTCTCTTGGCTGCCAGTTTTTGCGTCTCTTCTCCATCTCTTCATCTGAAACATCTACCATCAAAGTATTTTCCGGAATGTTAATCTTAATGATGTCTCCTTCTTCTACAAGAGCAATCGGACCACCAACCGCTGCTTCCGGTGAAACATGTCCAATCGAAGCACCACGGGAAGCTCCCGAGAAACGTCCATCCGTAATCAAAGCAACGGAAGAGCCAAGTCCCATACCGGCAATTGCGGAAGTTGGATTGAGCACCGCTCTCATACCCGGACCCCCCTTTGGTCCCTCATAGCGGATAACAACAACATCGCCTGCAACAATTTTACCGCCCTTGATAGCAGCAATTGCATCTTCCTCGCAGTCAAAGACACGCGCCGGACCTTCATGAACCATCATTTCCGGTACTACGGCAGAACGTTTTACAACGCCGGAATCCGGTGCCAAGTTACCTTTCAAAACGGCGATGCCACCAGTTTCACTGTATGGATTATCAATTGGACGAATCACTTCCGGATTACGGTTTACTACATGTTCAATGTTCTCACCTACCGTCTTTCCGGTCACAGTCATAAGGTCCGTATAAAGAAGTCCCTTCTTATTCAGTTCATTCATTACCGCATAAACACCGCCAGCCTCATTCAACTGTTCCATATAGGTGTGCCCTGCCGGTGCCAGATGACAAAGGTTAGGTGTCTTTGCACTAATTTCATTGGCAATATCAAGATTCAGTTTTACGCCTGCTTCATGAGCAATTGCCGGCAGATGAAGCATCGTATTGGTCGAACATCCAAGTGCCATATCAACTGTCATCGCATTTAAAAATGCTTTCTCACACATAATGTCACGTGGACGGATATTTTTCTTATACATTTCCATAACCTGCATACCGGCATGTTTTGCCAGTTTGATTCGGTCGGAATATACAGCCGGAATTGTACCATTGCCCTGAAGTCCCATACCAATTGCCTCTGTCAGACAGTTCATGGAGTTTGCTGTGTACATACCGGAGCAGGAACCACAGGTCGGGCAGGCATGGCTGACATAATCATCCACCTGCTCTTCGGTCATTTTGCCTGCCGCATGAGCACCAACTGCCTCAAACATACTTGAAAGAGAAGTTCTCTGTCCCTGCACATGGCCGGCTAACATTGGACCACCGCTGACAAATACGGTTGGAATATTCACACGTGCCGCAGCCATCAAAAGACCCGGTACGTTTTTATCACAGTTTGGCACCATTACCATCGCATCAAATGCATGTGCAAGTGCCATACACTCAGTCGAATCCGCAATCAAGTCACGGGTTACCAAAGAATATTTCATTCCCACATGTCCCATTGCAATACCATCACAAACGGCAATTGCCGGGAATACAATTGGTGTACCACCTGCCATGGCAACACCAAGTTTTGCTGCCTCTACAATTTTGTCCAGATTCATATGACCCGGAACAATTTCATTATAAGAGCTGACAATAGCTACAAGCGGCTTTTCCAGCTCTTCTTTTGTCAAACCAAGCGCATTAAACAAAGAACGCTGTGGTGCTGTCTGCATTCCTTTTTTTACTGAATCACTTTTCATCTTGTCGTCCTCCTATTCAATCTCTGCTGCAATGGCATCGCCCATTTCTTTTGTACCAAGCAGAGTCTTACCTTCATCCATAATATCAATCGTACGCATTCCTTTTTTGAGCACAGTCTTGACGGCATTTTCAACCGCATCTGCTTCTTTGGAAAGTCCAAAGGAATAACGTAGTAACATAGCTGCCGATAAAATCGTCGCAATCGGATTTGCCTTATTTTGTCCTGCGATATCCGGTGCTGACCCGTGACTTGGCTCATACATACCAAAGGTTCCCTCACCTAAACTTGCAGAAGAAAGCATTCCTAAAGAACCGGTTACCATACTTGCCTCATCCGACAAAATATCGCCAAACATATTCTCTGTCAAAATGACATCAAACTGTTTCGGATCTCTTACAATCTGCATTGCACAGTTGTCAACCAGCATATTTGTCAATGTCACTTCCGGATAATCCTTGCTGACTTCCTCGACGACTTTGCTCCAAAGTCTGGAAGAATCCAATACGTTTGCTTTATCAACACTGCAGACTTTTTTATTTCTCTTCATCGCAATCTCAAACGCCTGAATGGCAATTCTGCGAATCTCATTTTCATCATATTTTAAAGTGTCCACTGCGGTGCGCACGCCATCAATTTCTTTGGTATAGCGTTCACCGAAGTAAAGACCACCCGTCAACTCACGGGCAAAGATAAAATCAAAACCACCTTCTACAATTTCTTCCTTCAACGGACAAGCGCCGCTCAATTCTTCAAACAGAATTGCCGGACGAAGGTTACAGAATAAGCCAAGTCCCTTACGAATTTTCAAAAGACCTGCTTCCGGTCTTTTTTCCGGTGGCAATTCATACCAGCTGTCCACTCCGACTCGTCCACCGACCGCACCAAGCAAAATCGAATCACTTTTTCTTGCACGCTCTAAGGTTTCATCTGTCAAAGGCTCGCCGTATGCGTCAATGGAACAGCCACCCATCAACAATTCTTCGTATTCAAATGTGTGCCCATATGTATCTGCCACTTTATTCAATACCTTTTTAGCTTCTGCCACAATTTCAGGTCCGATTCCGTCTCCGGGAATCACTGCAATATGGTAGTTCATTCTCTCTCTCATCTCCATTTCGTTTCATAAAAGGGTAAACTTCCCCTCATAATCTCCTAGTATAAAGCAAGGTGGGGCTTTATGTCAAGTAAACACGATATGGAAATGTTTTAATTGTTGCTTTATTAGAAAAATCAGACCGGTGTTCAACGTCCATCAGGTTGAAACCCGGTCTGATTTTTCTAACAACAAACTTCAATAACATTACCACTATCTTATCCACAGTTAAAAACTCTAATAATAAGTATTAAAAATTGATTCCAAGCAAATCAATCAAAATTCCTCCAATGACACCCGCCACATATAAATAACACAAAATACCGACGTTTTGTTTTACGTGTTTGCGGTTCATGCGGCACAAAACAAGTGCACCGACACCGGCATTGGTAAATAATCCTGCCATCATCGGACCAGCGCTAATGACTTTCTGTAAATAGAGCTGAGTAATGACTACGGACGACGCACAGTTTGGAACCATGCCAATTGCCCCCGCCAAAATCTCGCCGAGAACCGGACGATCCATAAGAAATCCGGCTAAAGCCTCTTCACCCACACCATCAATAACAGCTTCCAGAACAAGTGTTATCAAAAACAAAAAAATGGTAATGTGAATTGTGTGACGCAGCGCAGAGGAAAAAATCCCCTCATCATCACATTTGCAGTGTTCACTCTCACACATTGTATGGATGTTCCGATATCTCATTTTTCTGCCCCAGATACTGTGATACAAAAAGTCCAAAAGGAAGCCAAAAAGGATTCCCATTACCATTTTAACCGCCAAAATCTTAATGATTGTCCATGCAGGTACTGCCTCAGAAATAAAAATCGGAAGCATTTCATCGGAAGTAGACAAAAAGACAGCCACCAAAGCGCCTGCCGTAATCAAACCACCGGAATACAGATTTGATGCTGCTGCCGAAAAGCCACACTGTGGCACAATACCTAAAATTCCGCCAAATACCGGTCCTGCTTTTCCGGCACGCAAAATCGCCGCCTGTGTATGACTTCCGGTGCGGTGTTCGATCCACTCCATTAAAATATAGGTAAGAAAAAGAAATGGGATAAGTTTTAATGTATCCACTCCTGCTTCCATGAAAATATCAAGAAACTCATTCATCGTATTGATTCCTTTCTTTTCGTAAAACTAATGCATTTTTAGTTCACGACCTGATTTTTCCCCTTTTCCTTCCCCTGATTCAAACGCGAATCCGCAAGTGCAATCCGCTCTTTCATTGTCTGTTTTTCATCGCAGTATACAAATCCAAATGTTGCCGTAACCGACACACGCTGACGCTGGTAAGTAAGTACATAGTCCGCAATTTCTTTGCGAATTTTTTCCGTTAAGCGGTACCCGCTTTTTTTATCCATCTTCAGAAGCAGTAACACTTCATCACCGCCCCAGCGGCACACTTCACCACGGTTTCTCACTGCCTGGCGGATTAGATAAGAAAGATTAATCAAAAGCTCATCTCCGCAGGAATGACCGTACGTACGGTTTGTCTGTTTGAAATTATCCAAATCCATCTGCACCACACAGTAATCTTTTTCATAACACTCGTATTCCTCAAATATTTCATCCATATTCTGGCGATTTCTCATATTTGTGAGTGCATCGTAATGAACCATAAAATCAAGTTCATCATTCCGCTCCTCTAACACATTTGTCGCACTGCGTATTGCAACAACAAAGTATGCAGAATAAGCCATTAGAAAAATGGTACAGATAGCTACATTAATTGCAAAAATAACAAGCATCTCATGGTTTGACATACCCGGTAATTTATTAATTTCTCCGGCTGACGATGCCGAGTGAACAATCACAAGCAAATCAAAAATACCAAGCACACTTGACGTGACCACACCGATTCGGCTCTTCATATGAATACACGCAATGTAGTAAATAACCGGAATAAGCATAAAGCCGTATAAAGAAAAGCCATATCCCCAGCCTAAGCACAGGTTACACAAAAGTACATGTACAAGCACTTCGGCAAATGGTACTAACATCCATCTCTCCATATGCTTCACACGAGAAACCAAAAAAAGCAACAATAAATAGATCACAACACTTGCAATATTAAACACGTATAAAATTGTTACACCAATACAATAAAAGAAAATACACAATGCCGTATGCATACACAAACTCAGTGCTAACATTAAAGCAAAAAAATGAACACTTTGTTTTTGTTCTGTTTCCCCATTTAACATAGCAAAACCTCCCTTTTCCTTGATTTCCTAAGAAATCAGTAAACTACCAACACAATACCTCATTTCCTTCCTCTGTCACAAGCACCATAATTTCCCACTGTGCCGATGGCATATGATCTTTTGTATAAACTTCCCAGCCATTTTGTGAATCGGTTATAATATCTTCTTTTCCCATATTTACCATAGGCTCAATCGTAAATATCATACCAGGCACTAACAGCATCTCTTCGCCTCGTTTGGAATGATAACCAACCCATGGCTCCTCATGGAACTCAAGTCCGACACCGTGACCGCCAATTTCACGAACCACCGTGTAGCCGTTTGCCGCTGCATGATCATGCACCGCCTGACCCATATCACCAAGGAATCCCCATGGCTTGACCTGTTCTAATCCTTTCTTCACACACTCTCTTGTTACCTGTACAAGACGTTTTTTCTCCGGTGACACCTCACCGATGCAAAACATACGGGAAGAGTCTGAAAAATATCCATTTAAGATTGTCGAACAGTCGACATTCACAATATCACCGGATTTTAATATAACATCTTCCGATGGAAATCCATGGCATACCTGATCATTTACCGAGGTGCAGACACTATACGGAAATCCTTCATAATCTAAAGGTGCCGGGATTCCGCCTCTTTTGGTTGTCATATCATACACAATTTGATCAATTTCTTTGGTATTCATTCCCTCATAAATATGTTCTTCCAGATAATCCAAAATAGCAATGTTAATTTTACAGCTTTCTTTTATTTGTTCAATCTGAGCCGGTGTTTTGATGATGTGGTGAGGCGGCACAATGTGACCTTGCTCACGATAAGATTCAATCTTTGCATCAAAACCGGCGTGACAGACCTTATATTTGCGTCCGCTGCCACACCAGCATGGCTCATTACGTCCAATTTGTTTTGACATTTTTGTCACACTTTCTATTGATTATAATGCTTTTTTTATGGCAGCAAGTAACTCATCATACTCTTCAAAAGCAGGAAGTTCCGGATGGTCCTTCTTAATCTGCTCAGTACTCTTAAATAAGAAACCTGCCTTACTTGCCTGAATCATTCCCAAATCATTATAGCTGTCACCGCTGGCAATCGTTTCATAACCAATCGACTGCAGTGCTTTCACTGTTGTATATTTGGAATTTTCAATTCGCATCTTAAATCCGGTAATCTCACCGTTTTCTGCCACTTCCAGAGAATTGCAGAAAATGGTAGGCCATCCCAGTTTTTCCATAAGCGGAGCCGCAAACTGAGTAAATGTATCACTGATGATAATAACCTGTGTCGTTTTGCGCAGTTCATCCAGAAATTCTTTTGCTCCCGGAATCGGGTCAATCGTAGCAATCGTTTCCTGAATTTCTTTCAGTCCAAGTCCATGCTCTTTCAAAATACCGAGACGCCAATTCATCAGTTTATCATAATCCGGTTCGTCTCTCGTCGTTCTTTTTAACTCCGGGATTCCACTTGCTTTTGCAAAAGCAATCCAAATTTCAGGTACCAGTACGCCCTCTAAGTCCAAACATACAATATTCATTATTCATCCTCCATCTGTATTTATAATTTCACTACTCTACGGATACAAAGTAGTAATAAATCGGCTGTCCGCCATACTGAATCTCGACTTCCATCTCGTCATCAATCCCCTCAATGGCTTTTGCGATTTTTTCTGCATCTTCTTTGGTTCCCTCTTCACCATAATAAATGGTAATGAGTTCCGATTCTTCATCCATCATCTTTTTTAATAAATCAATTGTCGTATCCACTACATCGGTGCCAACTATCTCAATCGTCTTATCGCTCAATCCCATGATATTGCCGGCTTTAATTTCCTTCCCGTCAATTACAGTATCTCTTACCGCATAAGTGACCTGTCCGGATTTCACCTCGGATAGTGCTTCTGTCATCGCCTCTTCATTCTGCTCCGGTGTAAATCCTTCCACAAAGTTAATCATTGCTGCAATTCCCTGCGGAATATTTTTCGTTGGAATTACGTGAACCGCCTTATCCTTTGTCAAATCCTTTGCCTGCTGTGCCGCCAAAATAATATTACCGTTATTTGGCAGAATATAGATGTTTTTCGCAGGAATTTTCTCAATCGCACCAAGAATATCCTCAGTACTCGGATTCATCGTCTGACCGCCTTCAATCACTTCATCCACACCAAGTTCATGGAACAAATCCGTAAGTCCATCTCCGACCGAAACACTGATAAAACCATTTTCTTTAAATTCCACTTTCTTTTCTTCTTGTTTCTGCTGTTTTGCCATCTCGCTGGCATTTTTGATGACACGCTCGTGATGTTCTTCGCGCATATTATCAATTTTCATGCGTGTCAGAGAACCATAGGTAAGCGCTTTCTGAATCGCAAGACCCGGGTCGTTTGTGTGCACATGAATTTTAACAATTTCCTCATCGGCAACACAGACAATCGAATCACCAATGGATTCCAAAAATGCCTTAAATTCCATTTCTTCTTTCCTTCCAAATGGCTTTTCAAGCATAATGATAAACTCGGTGCAGTAGCCAAATTTAATATCCGCCTCAGCAACAACGCCGGCATCTGCTCCCATGCTTGGTTTCTTAACAGGAGTGGCAGCCGGTTCCACATCGATTTTCACTTCCTTGCCAATCAACGCGGTATATGCACCTTCCAACACGGTAACAAGACCCTCTCCACCGGAATCCACAACACCGGCCTCTTTTAACACCGGCAAAAGTTCCGGCGTCTGTTCTAACACATCACGCATATGCATAATTACGCTGTTCATAAACTCTGCAATGTTATCCGTGCGCCCATTTAACTCAATTGCTTTATCTGCACCACCGCGGGCAACTGTAAGAATCGTTCCTTCTTTTGGTTTCATCACTGCTTTATACGCAGATTCTACAGCACGTTCAAAGGCTTTTGTCAAAACATCGACATCCACTTCATCAACCTTTGACACTTCTTTCGTGAATCCACGGAGTAATTGCGACAAAATAACACCTGAGTTTCCTCTTGCACCACGTAAAGAGCCACCGGAAATTGCTTTACCAAGCGATTTCATATCTGGATTTTCTAACGCTGCTACTTCTTTTGCCGCAGACATAATAGTCATCGTCATATTGGTTCCTGTATCACCATCCGGTACAGGGAACACATTCAAATCGTTTATTACTTCCTTCTTTGCATCGATTGCATTTGCCCCGGCAAGAAAACACTTTCTTACAAAAGAGGCATCCATCGTTTTTATAATCACAGTTTTCTCCTCCAATTTAACAGGCAAATTAGTTAATCACGCGTACGCCTTCAACGCATACGGTAATTTTTCCAACTTCCATGCCGGTATACTCTTCTACCTTATACTTCACATTATCAACAAGGTTTTGTGCAACCGCAAGAATACTTACTTCGTATGCCACAATAATATGAAGTTCAATCATCAGCTTGCCATCCGCCACACTAACATTCACGCCATGACGCAAGTTGTCCTTTTTCAACAACTTTACAAAGCCATCGCGTACGTTTACGGATGCCATACCAACAACGCCAAAACACTCTACCGCTGCGGAACCGGCATACTTAGCCAATACATCCTCATCTACAAAGATTTTGCCCATTTCGGTATCCATCTGACCTTTCATAGTAACCTCCAATCTGGTATCCCCTAACGGATAACTGCATAATTATTTTTATTTTACACTATTCTATAAAAAAAAGCAAATCCACATACTGCGAAACTTTTCCCATTTTCTGCATAGAATAGTAACAAAGACATCTATGCGGGTATCTTTTATGAAACGCTTAATCGGATTTATTCTGTTTTGGATTGGCATCGGTATGTGCATCATGCTTTTCATGCGGCACAGTCTGCTTGCCATCCTGATTATTATTGCCTGTCTTGTCCTTGGCTATAATCTCTTCACAAGCTGTGACTAAAAAAAGAACACATTCTCCTACTCTAGTATAAGAATGTGTTCTTTTTTTATGATGTACGGGTAAACCGCAACTACGCTCTTTCCACTTTACCAGAACGAAGGCATGAAGTACAAACATACATTTTCTTTGTACCACCGTTCACCTTTACTCTAACAGATTTCAAATTCGATTTCCAAATCTTATTGCTTCTTCTATGAGAGTGGCTGACAGCGTTACCAAAGTGTACGCCTTTTCCACATACTGCACATTTAGCCATGAAAAGCACCTCCTTCTGCTTAAACTTCGCATGTCTCTTCTATATGAAACAAAATATCTCTCACACACGACAACACGAATATTTTAGCAAAATTCCAACTATAATGCAAGCAAAATTTTTATTTTTTTACAAATTTTAAAATTTCCACAATTCTTACGGATTATTCCGCATCTTTTCCCGCATCGTGTGACTGCTCTTTATTTTTCTTTCCGGCAAATTTGTCAACAAAATCCGGTACCATATCGAGAATCTTTGTGATACCGTCCTGGTTCTTCACATTGACAAGTTTGGACGTTCCGTCTTTAATTACTAACACGGCACTTGGCTGGATTTTACCGCCCATACCACCGCCACCGTTGTTTTTCTTTTCGGTGTCGTTTGCAAATGCACCGGCAGCAACGCCAAAGCTCACATCCACAAGTGGAAGTACAATGGTTCCATCGTCAAAACGCACAGCGTCTCCCACTACGGTCTTTGTTGTGATAAATGCATCCATCCCCTTAAACAGGGATTCTACTGTGTTGGTAAAATTATTTTCTGACATTTTAAAAAGCCTCCTTTTTTAATCTATGAATCTGTTTCCACATTCGTTTCAATTCTTTATCCTGATACAGTCTCAAAAAGAGCCGTAAAAAATAAATCACCCTTATTCTGCCCTTTACAAAAAAATCAGCAGCCAGTCTTTTTTCCTCAAAGTCCGGTGTAACATAAACACCCTCCTGATAAGCAATCGGGAACAAACTGATAAGACCCGTAACAAGCCCCGTCGATGAAGGGTCGCCGGTTCCAAATGCAAATGTCCCTCTCACCTTTTTCGGTGCGAGATACTTAAGCAGCTCTTTTATTTCCCGATACAACCGTTTCAAAAGTTTCTTGTTTTGTTTCACACACTTCATTATACTGGATAGCCCTTGAAATGAAAAGTTTTTTTTGCTTTTCTTTTTCTTCACTTTTTTGGTCCTGGAAAAAGTTTTCTTCTTCTTGTCCTTTCTTTGTTCCTTTTTTTCTTCCTGCGCTGCCAAAACCGGCTCGCCTGTTTCTTCTTTGTTATCCTGTAATGGTTCCGGCTCTTTTTCTTTCTCTGATTTCACCACGGTTTTTTTTACCGGTTTTTCATTTCCCATTCTCTTTATCGGAATACCAAACACAGAGAAAACAATCTGCTCCGAATCTTTTTTCTTTTTCACGGCAACAACAGACAAAAGCCAGCTCACCTTAAATGAATACTGGATTTTTTCATGGTTATCCCCTGCTGCCCGGTAGCGCACCGGCACACATAAAACAAGAGCCGTAAATAGTAAAACAAGTCCTAAAAGTATGCCAAGTATAATGAAAATCCATTTGAGTATTAATAAAAAAATCCACATAGGCACACCTCTTTTCTCTGTTACTTTCTACCCGGATAAAACTCCTTCTTGGCAAATACGTTCCTTGGGTTATATTCCGGATTCTCACGATATCCTTTTTCTAAAATCTGCTGCAGGATTTCGACAGCGGCATCATAATCCGAAGTCAGTGCCACTACATACATATCCACATGACGGTAGCGGCGGAAAAACAACTGGCGCGTCTGCATAATCTCAAACAAATTCTTATCATTCTGCGCCAAGGTAAGCACGACGTAACTCTTTTTCCATGGGCGCCGCTTTTCCACCCGTTTTTTGCACCGTTTCGGATTTTTTTCTACGGCTTCATCCATATATAAATTCTGATACCAGTAAATCATATTATGTCCACTCCTGCTCCTCGCGAATCAAGTCTGCTAACATCGTAAGTACCACACATTTTTCAGCCTTGTCCTGACATCCCATCAGATTAATACGGATATAATCAAGTACCTCATCCGAATTTTGGAATGTCAATGGCAGTTTTTCAAGGACAAGTCCCATAATCGCTTTTTTTACCGGTTTTGACACCTGACTCAACTTCTTGGAAAGTTCATTTACTAATTCATCTGTGCATTTTCTCACGTAGGAAAGGTCTGCTTTTTCCTCTTCCTCACCGGATACCGACAAGTCAATAAACAAACTGTCTGACAAAAGATTTGCCACTAATACAAAATCGTGGAATTGTCCAGCAAGACCGGTTTCCATCAATTCTTTCTTATAAGAACTGCGGATTTCATATAAAATCGATTCCAAATGACTGGATTTTTCAACACACTCCTCGATGCTGCCCTCTAACGGCACTAACAGTTCTTCTTTTAACTCTCCTTGTGCCAATGCCTGCCAAACGTTTCTTCCCGCTTTTTCAATCCGGCTCATTTTCTCACGGTAAGGAAGAATCAGTGCCATAGCATACACACCATTCACAACATTTTGCACTTCATAATAAAAGTCCGTAATTTCATGAATTTCTTTGGCTGTCTTTTCCAAAAGTGATACCAATTGATTGTATTTCTCGCCCTCTAATGACTCAAAATCGGTCTGTTCAAACGTTTGCAGGGCCTCTAAAATCTCCGGAAACTGATTTTCTTCCTGCTTTGGCTCATACAGCATCGCGCTCGTACGCACCATATACAAAAAGCCATCCAGTGCCGATTTATCGCCATCCTGATATAACGTAAGTGCTTCACCAATCCGCTCAAACAGTTTATTCTTTGTCATATGAACCGGAATCTGTCCCATAATCAAACGAATTTTATCAAGCGCCACCTTTTGATCTTTACTGCCAAACAAATACCCTTCTAACATTTTCATGTACTCTTCTTCCTCAAAAGCTGCCAGTTTCTCTGACAATTCTTTCTTGGAAAGATATTTTAATTCCATGCGGTTTAACACATATTCATAACAAATCATGCGGTCCGTGTACGCAGTTAAAACATCCATTTTATCCGTAATTTCATCCCGCAGATGATTCATTTTTTCACCAAGCACCGCGAAATCGCAGGACTCATCCGCCAAACAGCCAATCGCCTGTTTTACCTGCGAGAGCATTTTCTCCTTCTCATCCGCATCTAACACCTGTATTTCATCTTCCAAAAGCGAATACGCAGAAAAAGTCATTTCAAGCGTTCCATAATCCACATATGTTTTTACGGCAATATCCGCATAATGTTTTAAATTTTCCTTTATATTTTTCCCGTTATGAATCTCTTGAATCAGTTTTCTCACGTTTTTATCCTTCTTTCTATCGTTTGTTTAGCTGACAAGCTGCCAGCCTTCCAGCCAGCGCAGTCCATCTCTTGCCATCTGCTCATAGATCGGCTGTCCGGAAAGTACCGGATAAAAAACTAAGAACAGGAAAAAGGCAACTGCCAGATAAACCATACACCATTTAAACCATTTTTTGTCCGCATCCACAAGTTTTACCATACCGTACACAATCATCATGGCGACAAATGGCACACTTGGGAAATAGTGATAGGCAAATGTACAGCGCGGCACTAAAATCCACGGTAATAATTGAACCGCATAGGCAAATACCATAAACAAGGCTTTTTTGTCTCCCCTTGTCACAAGCTGGTAAGCAATATACAAAGCCGACGCCACGCCAAGCACAATAAGGAACGGTCCATATAACTTCCATGAATCACCGCCTCCATTACTTGAAGACTGTTTCACAAACACACTCCACAAAGCAAGGAACACAAAGAATTCACAGCCGATACTCTGAAGCCATTGCGACGTTTTGCTTCCAAGTCTGTTCGAACGCCTTCTTCCAAATGGCAGAAGAATCAATATCAATGCCGGGATTCCTGCCCACCATACAAGCGGATTACCAAAGGCACTGATACCCTCTTTCATACCATCCCGCAAAGTCTGGCAGTAATAATACATCGGTCGTATCATCGTCGGCCACTCATACCAGCTTGACTGCCATGGATGGGTAGCCTCCAGTTTGCTGTGGTATTCATACATAGCATGCTGATTATTCAACATTTTTCCGACCGTCTCAGCCACAGGATTTCCACTGTGGTCGCGAAGTGTATCCACAAGACCGGAAACAAATGTATTTTCCCATTTAAATCCTTCATAATTCTCATCTGTCACTTCGTAGAAGCGCTCGGTGTTATCCTTTGCACTGTCCTCAAACGGAACATAGGAAGCAACATAAATCGTTCCTGCTACAAACACAAAGAAAATCACACAGAAACCAAGGGTTAAAAGAAGTTTCTTCTTAAATACTTCAATAATATGTTTATGCGCAATTCCTTCTGTTTCGCCCGTCGGATTTTTCTTCGCCAGATGGTACTCAAAAATACGCCAGCCCATAATAGCAAAGAAGAACACAGCAAGACCGGCAGACGCATATACTGCCGTCCATTTCGATGCACAGCCAAGTCCCATCATCACCGCACTTAAGCCAAGCGGGATAAAGGTCTTCCACAATTTTGTATCATAAAAACTTGTCTGGCTGTACTGATACATAAAGTAGAACATTGCTATAATAAAGAATGTTCCGTACACATCAATGGTAGCAATTCTTGTCTGCGTAAAATGCATAAAATCAAAAGTAAATAAAAATGTCAACGCACCGGCCGCCCACGTGCGGTTCTTGAACAAACGCCTGCCAAAGAAGTACATAAACGGAATCATCCCGATTCCAAACAGCACACCGATAATTCGCCAGCCAAACGGATTCATGCCAAACATGCGCACACCAAGACTGATAAATACTTTACCAAGAGGCGGATGTGTCCACTCATAATTGCTCATTCCATGCGCAATTTCATAAGCCGTTCTCGCATGATAAATTTCATCAAAATAAGTGCCGCTCCTAAAGGTAATTGCCTTTCGGTATCCATCCTGTTCATCAAACAAGGAATCTCCGCCAATATGGTCACGGATTTTCACCGTATTTCCATTCGTATCCGTCAGTACCAGTTCATTCAAACTTGTATTATCCGAAAGTGTTGTCAAACGGATATAGCGGTACGAATCATTGGCAAAAGAATAAGTATCGGCATTTTGCTGATTTTCCTCCAAAAGTCTGCTAAAGCCATCAGCCTCACCACTGACTACCGTTCCCACTTTCTGATACTGTGGCTCCTCACCATCATTTGCCGATTTTGCCACTTCCACTTCAAACCGCTGATTTGCTTTCTCCGTAGAGTAGCCGCGCAGCATACTAAAGTAACTATCTGCACCCAAATCTAAAGTCACGGTTTCTCCAGCTTTTTCAGCTTTCCAGACAGTCTCCGGCAAATCACTCTGCGGCTCAAAACAATCCTGCTCATCAAACAAATTCTTATATTCAGAAGCATTGACCGGTTTCATCCAGTTTCCGTCTTTGTCAAGAATCACTAATTCATTCAGCATAAAGGTATCAGAAAGCTGTTCTTCATCAACACTTAGGCGGATATAACGATAATCTTTTGCCAGATTATAATCATCCGCGCCCTCTTCCTGAGATTCTTTGTCCCAAGTCTTTAATGCATCCCAACAGAACACACTTGTTGCTCTGACCGTGCCGACCATATCATAGTTTTTCCCATCCTCTGACATTTCAAGTGTCATCATACGGTCTTCCTTCGCTCCAAGGAACGTATAAATCATTCCGATATCTTTTGCTTTACCAAGATCTAACACAATCTCGGAATTACCATTTTCCGGCTGCCAGTAAGTCTCCGGAGCCTTGGTATCACCCAAATCACGAAAAGCGAATACACTGTATAATACAAGAATTCCAAACAATACAATATAATCCCACTTTGTAAATTTAGGCATTCTTCTTGTCGCATGAATATGTTGTTTATAGACTTCTTCCGGTTCTTTCTCTTTCACCTTCGGATTTTTCACAAGATATGGAAGGGTGTTCCTTTTCTTCTTTCCTCCGGATACCTCTTTTAAATCCTCCATAACCGAAACAGAAAAAGAAGCATAAATCAAATAAGCAAACATTAAAATTGTAAGGACTGCCGTAATTCCAATTAACGGTCCGTTTGGTGCCGTATTTTCGTTTTCCTCGACATACGCCCACAAAACATGACCTACATTCAAAAAGTGAATCGCCGAAAATCCCACATAAGTAAAGAATAACTGTTTGGTCGGCTTCACCAAAAAGGCAGCCAACATAAGTACAAGTGCCGGGAATAAATATCTCTCATGCATACGCACTGAGAATAAAAACATATTGGCAAGAAGCACCGCCATGCTTGTAAAATAGCGGGAATTATCATCTTTTAAGCGGAAGAAAATCACGGCACTCAGTGCAACGGATACTAAAATTGCGAGTGTTCCCCACGAGCTTGCTGACACACCTAAAAATGAATTTGCCTGCGGCTGCCAGTTCTGTCCTAACAACGCCCAGAAATTGTATGCATTAATCGTCGCATACGGATACGAGCCCAACGTATTCACATACTGGCTGAACACTTTGTCCACACCAAACGGAAGGGTAAATACAACCATTGCCACAAGAGATAAAACGCCGCCTACTAAATCCCGAAACATTTTTTCTTTTGAAAAATCTTTTAAGAAAACCTGTTCAATAATTGTCCAAATCAAAAGCGGAGCAAACATAATCATCTGCGGTTTGATAAGAACTCCGGCAACAAAAGCAAAATACGCAAAAATACGCTTTTCTTCCATGCACAGATAGCAGACAAGCAACAGGAAAAAGGTAAATACACCATCCACCTGTCCCCATGCCGAAGAATCCAGAACAACGACCGGACTGAGCACGTATGTCGCTGACAAAATAAGAGAAGAACCTTCAGAAAATTTTCTCTTTGCTATCTTATAAAGCAGTGCCCCTGCACCAAGATCAAACAAAATCGGAATCAGTTTAATAACACATCTTCCGGCTCCCGTTGCAACATCCAGATTAAAGATGCTGCGCAGAGCCCCAATGCCCCACAGCATTGCCATATATCCGGGCGGATAATCCGTAAAAGAATCCGAATGATAGAAATTCCAGAATCCATCTTTAAAAATCATATCCGACCACGCACTAAAGCAGGTCATATCCGTTCCATGTCCTTCATACGCTGCCGCAAAAATCAGTTTTACAAGCAGCGCTGCCGCTAATACAAGCAGTAGATTAGTCCATGACTTTTTGCTGTCTTTGCGGTAAATCCGAATTCCTTCTACTTCATAGCGGAATTTTTCAAAATACAAAACAGCAAAAACTGCCACGGTTAAAACCGCTACTAACACTAACATTTGTACACTATTTGTCGCAATACCAAACAATCCCATTTTCCGACTCCTTCCTCCTTTTAATGATGCACATGCTCATGGGTAAATAAATGCTCTGAACAATACTCATAGTTTCCCTCACATTTGGAGCAGTAACGGAACTCTAACTGCAGAGAGTCCACATCCGTTCTGCCACAAATCACACAATGATGCCTTGGTACACTTCCCTGTGTGGGTGCTGTTTTTTTCTTATATTCCATCTTTCTCTTCTTCTGATGGTACGCCTGCTTTGGCGTAAGAGAACCACGTCCCATAAAATAGAAGATAAAAAAGTTTAATAAAAGAACCAAAATCACCGCTGCCGAATAATAATATCCACTCATCAGATAGCGGACAAACATATAGCCATCCATCAAAAGATATACAATACTCAGCCACTTTGCCTTAACCGGAATAATAAAATACACAAGGAACTGTGCATCCGGGAAAGCAAAGGCAAACGCTAAAAACATCGTCTGGTTCAAATCATCCATAATATTGGCGGAAAGCATATAATCCATATAAGCAGTTGCAGCATTTGGCACTAACCCAAGCTGTAAAAACAGATAAAAAATAAAAGTCATGATTACAACCAGTAAAAGTCCCCCAAAATAAAACAAATTAAAGCGGAAAGTTCCCCACATGCGCTCCAGATTTGTTCCAATCGAATAATACACAAAAATCCAGATTGCAAACCACAATAAACTAACCATGCCGGTGCCGCCAAACTGTCCGGATGGGCTTAACACAAAGGTAAAAATACGCCAAACCTGTCCATGCAGAATACTTGCAATATCCAAACTCAGATACGAATAATAAAACATCGGATTCACAAGACTAATCAGAATTCCGACAATATTAACTCCAATGACATACCGCATCAGATTCGGAATGCCAAATTTTCCAAACCGTGTTCTCTCCAATCGGTCTAATAAACTCATAGTTCTTTTTTAACCTCCATTCAACAATCGTCTTTTCCCTATTAAAACAAATCTTTTTTGCGGAACAACAACGCCACAACGCCGGAAATAATAAGCGTTAATACAATAATGGTAAAAAATCCAAACGGCGAATGTCCAAGTGGAATATTATCAAAGTTCATTCCAAAGAAACTGGCAATCATCGTCGGGATTGATAAAACAATCGTAACCGTTGCCAAGAACTTCATTACAATATTTAAGTTATTGGATATAACAGACGCAAACGCATCCATCATTCCACTTAAAATTCCACTGTATATATTTGCCATTTCAATCGCCTGTTTATTCTCGATAATGACATCTTCCAATAAGTCCTCATCTTCCGGATATTTTTTAACGCGCTCCGTCCGCAGAAGTTTCTCTAAAACGACCTCATTTGAGCGCAGGGAAGTGGTAAAATAAACCAGACTTTTTTCCAGCTCCAAAAGTTCAATCAACTCACTGTTTTTCTGGGAAATATGCAGTTTTTCCTCAATCTGGTCACTTTTTCTGTCAATAATACGCAGATAACGCAGGTAGGAAGCAGCATTGCGATACAAAATCTGGAATACAAAGCGAGTCTTTTTGAATGTGTAAAACTCGCGTACTCTACGGTTTACAAATGCTTTCAAAACCGGTGATTCTTCCAGACAAATCGTAATAATATGCTCCTTTGTCATGTAAATACCAAGAGGAATCGTGACATACCGGTCTTTCTCATCAAGCGAAGGAATGTCCACCAAAATCATATTGTATCCATCTTCCAACTCGATACGGGAACGCTCCTCATCATCTAAAGGTGCCCGTAAATCATCCAAATCAATCCCGGTTTCTTCCTCCAAAAAAGCCAATTCTTCCTCATTTGGGTGAATGGCTGATATCCAACAACCCTCTTCTATTTTATCAAGCACCACCATATCGTCTTCTATGGTTTTGTAAATGGAAATCATGCTTGTTCACCTTCCTTTCAAAGACAACGGCGATTCCCCGAAAACAAGGCATCGCCGAGTCTGACCAATTCCATTTCATTATAAAGGTTCTAATAACCTTTGTCAAACCTTCTTTGGCACTTCAAAAAGGACATCTGCCGCGATAATAATCTGCTCCGGATTATTCTTTTCAAAAAACTCTGCCATCGTCATACCACACTCATTCAATATCGCTCCAAGGCTTTTTGTTCCATCTGCACGATAGACACAAGACACCTCTTTTTCTTCCTCTGACTGTGCCGTTTGTTCCTCTTCGTATTCCTCATCGTCTGTCTCCTGTTCGGTTGTCTCCACATTTTCCTGCTGCATTCCCCGTCCTGCTATCGGTCCGCTTCCACAGGGCATCGGAATACAGATTTCCTGTCCCGGTCTTAAATTATACACATCCACATAAGGGTTTGCCCGCAGAATAAGTGCGAGCGGAACACGGTAGCGTCTGCTCAGCTGATAAAGATTATCGCCGGAGCGAATGACATGTATCATTCCATTACAAAAGCGTTGATTCATTTTCAGATTCCTGCCTTTTTTTATTATCCTATTCAAAAGAATGCCATTTGTTCTTTCTAATTTTGTTGCAAAACCATTCTTTTTGTCGTATAATAAGGTTTCGATAATTAGATAACAAAAATGATTTTAATAGGAAACTTTAGGAGGTACTTATGAAACGAGTAGGTATCGATATTGGTTCAACCACAGTAAAAATTGCTGTGCTGGATGATAACAATAACATACTGTTTTCTGCCTATGAGCGTCACTACGCAAATATCCAGGAAACCTTACGTGCAATTATGGAACGTGCTTACAACGAACTTGGTGACTGTGACATCGCACCGATGATTACCGGTTCCGGTGGTCTTTCCATTTCAAAGCACCTTGATATTCCATTTGTGCAGGAAGTTGTGAGCGTTGCTACTTCCTTAAAAAGTTACGCTCCTCAGACCGATGTCGCCATTGAACTTGGTGGTGAGGATGCAAAAATTATTTACTTTACCGATGGTATTGAGCAGCGAATGAACGGTATCTGCGCCGGCGGTACCGGTTCTTTTATCGATCAAATGGCTACCTTATTAAAAACAGACGCTGCCGGATTAAATACCTATGCAAAAGATTACCAGGCTTTATATCCGATTGCCGCACGATGCAGTGTATTTGCAAAGACTGATATTCAGCCTTTAATAAATGAGGGCGCATCGAAACCGGACCTTGCCGCTTCCATTTTCCAGGCTGTCGTAAACCAGACAATCAGTGGTCTTGCCTGCGGAAAACCGATTCGCGGTAACGTTGCTTTTCTCGGCGGTCCGCTGCACTTTTTAACAGAATTAAAACAGGCATTCATCCGCACTCTTAATTTAACCGGGGATGCCATTATTGCACCGGAAAATTCCCATCTTTTTGCTGCAAGCGGAGCAGCCATGAACTCGGAGGGAAAAGGCGCCACAACAATCGGTGCTTTGTTAAAGAAGCTTTCCGGCGAAATTAAAATTGAATTTGAAGTGACTCGTATGGAGCCTCTTTTCAAAGATGAAACTGATTACAATGAATTTATCGAAAAACATAACGTACACAGCGTAAAGAAGGGAGATATCTCCACTTACGAAGGAAATGTATTTCTTGGCGTAGATGCCGGTTCAACAACAACTAAAGTAGCTCTTGTCGGCGAAGACGGTTCCCTTCTGTACTCATTCTATGATAATAATAACGGAAGCCCACTGAAGACGACAATTAAAGCAATTAAGGAAATTTATGAACTGCTCCCGGAAGGTGCCACAATTGTGCGTTCCTGTTCAACCGGATACGGCGAAGCACTGATTAAATCCGCTTTGATGTTAGATGAAGGTGAAGTTGAAACCGTTTCCCATTATTACGCTGCTTCTTTCTTTGACCCGGATGTTGATTGTATTCTGGACATCGGCGGTCAGGATATGAAGTGTATCAAGATCAAGAATCAGACCGTTGA
>ERZ780157.1996-NODE-1996-length-20401-cov-2.789197_pt1 | contig 20401 bp, 16 predicted proteins | sample MGYA00511169_ERZ780157 | MGnify/ENA primary metagenome ERZ780157 (study PRJEB29588, sample SAMEA1965149) | human gut metagenome | biome: human gut; feature: human-associated habitat; material: faeces | place: Denmark | collected 2008/2010 ... | reverse complement strand
CACCACTGCCACCAGACGCTGCCGCTCGGCCAGCGTCCGGGCGATGGTGCGCAGCAGGGTGGTCTTGCCGCTGCCGGGCTCTCCCACCACCAGCAGCCCGGTAAAATGCTGCTCCAACAGCTTGTCCAGCTCGGGCGGCAGGCAGATGGCGCAGCTGCGTGCGATCCGCAGGTTGAGCGAGGTGACCTTTTGCAGCGCAATGCTCTGCCCTTCCCGCTGCACGAACTGTCCCGCTACGCCCACACGGTTGCCGGCGGCAGTGGTCAAGTAGCCCTCGGCAAGCTCCCTTTCATGGGTGTGTACCGAGCCGTTGCAAAGGGTGTAGAAGATCTCCTCTATCTGCAGCGCATCCAGCCGCATTGCAGCCAATGCCGGTGGACAACCCGGCAAAACTGAAGCAGCGCATTGCCGTCCTTGTACGGTAAACGTGACCGCACAGCCTATACGCAGCCGCAGCTCCTGCACGCGCACTGCCGTTTGTGCAGGTAGCTGTGCCAGCGGTGCTGCCAGCCAAACGGGAAGGGCTTTGACAGCCCGGTAATACTCGTCCACTTTGGTTTCTCCTTCCACGAAAGCTTTGTGCTAGCATTGTATGCGCTTTGCGCGTTCTTAGAACTGGGAACAATCAAACAAAAAAGCCCCTGCAACAGCGTTGCAGAAGCTTTTGAAATTATTTGTATTTTGACATTTGGAAGGTCACTTTAAGTCGTTTCCTGTTCTGCCGGGGCATCTTGCAGCATGGCAAGAAATTCCTGCTCGGTCAGCACCGGCACGCCCAGCGCCTGCGCCTTGGTCAGCTTGGAGCCCGCCGCCGCACCAGCCACCACATAGGCCGTTTTTTTGGAGACAGAGCCGCTGGCTTTGCCGCCGTTTTTCACGATCAATGCTTCGGCTTCGTTGCGGGAGAGGGTCTCCAGCGTACCGGTGACCACCAGCGTTTTGCCCGCCAGCTTGTCCCCCTTCGGTTCGCCCTTCCACTGCATATTGACCCCGGCATCTGCCAAGCGGTGCACAAGGTCGGTGGTGCCTTCCTTGGCAAAGAATTCCACCACGCTCTGCGCCATCACGCCGCCAAAACCGTCGATCTGGCTGATCTGCTCTGCGGTGGCTTCCCGGATAGCTTGCAGCGTGCCGAAATGTTCTGCCAGCAGCGCGGCTGCCTTATCGCCAATGTTGCGGATGCCAAAGCCGAACAAAAGCTTATCCAGATTGTTCTGCTTGGAAGCCGTAATGGCCTGTAACAAGTTGTCCGCGCTTTTCTCCTTGAATTTGTCCAGTTCCAGCAGCTGTTCCCGGGTCAGCGTGTAGATATCCGCTGCGGAATGCACCAGTTCCTTTTCCACCAATTGGGTGGCCACTGCCTCGCCCAAGCCATCGATATCCATGGCGTCCCGGGATGCAAAATGGATGATATTGCGCAACGCCTGTGCCGGGCACTCCGGGTTTACACAGCGCAGGGCGGCCTCGTCCTCCAGATGCACCACCGGCGCACCGCAGGAGGGGCAGACAGTGGGCATGGTGTAGGGTTCAGCGTCCTCCGCATGATGGGTGACCCCGATGACCTCCGGGATGATATCGCCCGCCTTACGCACCTGAATGGTATCCCCGATGCACAGTCCGAACTGCCGGATGAAGTCCTCGTTGTGGAGGGTGGCGCGGGCTACCGTGGTGCCTGCCAGAAATACCGGGTCAAAGCAGGCGGTGGGGGTGAGCACGCCGGTGCGTCCCACAGCTACCTCGATGCTGCGCAGGGTGGTCTCCTTGACCTCCGGCGGGTACTTGAAGGCGATGGCCCAGCGCGGGAATTTGTTGGTGGAACCCATCTGTTCCCGCTGGGCAAAATCGTTTACCTTGATGACCGCACCGTCCATATCAAAATCCAGCTTGGAACGGTTCTGCCCGATCTGCTCGATCTCTGCAATGGCCTGCTCAATGTCGTGTACCACATGGTAGCGCGGCGAGACTGGCAGACCAAGGCTCTTGAGGTAGTCCAGACTGTCCGAATGGCGGGTCAGTTCCTTCCCGCGGATCTGCTGGACGTTGAACACAAAAATGGACAGGCCGCGGCTTCCGGGGATCTTTGCATCCTTTTGCCGCAGGGAACCTGCCGCCGCATTGCGCGGGTTCTTGAAGGGAGCGGCCCCCTGCAGTTCCTGCTCCGCACACAGCTTCTGGAAAGCCTCGTGCGGCATATAGACCTCGCCGCGCACTTCGAGAAATTCCGGTGCATTTTTCAGCGTCTTGGGGATGCGTTTGATTGCCCGGACGTTCTGGGTCACATCCTCGCCTACCACGCCGTCGCCGCGGGTGGACGCCCGGACGACTTCTCCGTTCTCATACTCCAGACTGCAGGAAAGGCCGTCGATCTTGATCTCGACCACATATTCCGGTTCGATGCCTGCATCCCGTACGCGGCGGTCAAAGTCGCGCAGCTCATCATACGAAAATGCATCCAACAAACTTTCCATCTTGACCGCATGGGTCACCTTGGTAAAGCGCCCGCTGGGGGTCCCGCCCACTTTCTGGGTCGGCGAAGTCGGCGTGATCAGCTGCGGGAACTGCGCTTCCAACGCTTTCAATTCCCGGGTCAATGCATCGTATTCAAAATCCTCCAGCTCCGGGGCATCCTGGTCATAATAGAGCCGGTTGTTCTTTTCAATGACAGCGCGCAGCTCCTCCACACGCTTCTGGGCCTGTTCCAGTTCCAAACAAATCACTCTCCTGCCGGGTGACCTGTGTCGGGAGACTGCTCCCACAGGACACCGTTTTTGTACGGTTCTAGTATACCACACCAAGCGGCACTCTGCAAAGCAAAGGGAAAAATACAAATTGTATTTTTTATGCATGAAATCGGTACCATATCGTATTTGCGAGTTGACTTTAAATCAATTCCGAAAGATACTCTCTGTTTATGTCATTAAAATTTTATCGACTTGACGTTAATATCCAGATTGATTCTTGCCGCATTCAAAGAAATTCCAATGCAGACGCTACGGTCCTCCCGGCAAAGCCAAAAGAAAAAGAGCCTGCACTTTCCGTGTGCAAGCTCTTCTCTCTATGCCGGTCCGGCTGTTCTGTGCTCGGCTTTTCCTTTAGCCAATCAGGGTCTGATAGCGCCGTTCCAGCACCTCAAACTGTGCATCGTCCACAGGCACAGTCACGAGAAACTCCATCTTTCCCTTCTCGTTTTTCGCGCTGTGAACAGGAAGCGGACTGCGGATGCCTTCTGCATACAGCATCCGCAGGCACATCCCGAGTTGATGATCCGATTTTGCCAGCAGTTCATGAGCCATTCTGCTCACCTCCTTCATAATAGAAAACGAATTTTTCGCGTCCAGGTCACGGACATTGTCTAGTTCCTAGACTATCAGATGCCAATGGTCTTTGCAACCATCGAAACGACGTGTGCAACACCATTATAACCCAACAAAAAAGGAGCCGCCCTCTCAGCCTGGCCAAGAGAACAGCTCCAGAAATGCAATGCAGAAAAATCAGATAGAAATAGTGTTGCACACGTCGATCAGAACCGGGTCGAGGGTCTTGGTCAGAGTTCCATGTATAAGAATATATCGTTAACACGTCGCAAATTGGCGATTCATGCCCACCCATCCCCTTCCGAAGTACCTTCGGCAGAATCCATTGGCGTTTATCTGACCATTCCGCCAATTACGCCGCCAGCCGTTGATTTCTAGTCACTTATGAAAAATTGATGCAGTAAATCAAAAAAGAAGAGGCCCCGTTTTATTTACTAAACCCTTTCGGGAAATGGCAAATGTCACAGGGTCTCTTTTCATTTCAGCACTCCATTTTGAATTTCAGCCTACCGGGCCATCAGTCGAGTGAAATGAAATATTTTCAGGCATGCTCAGAAAGACATTCAGCTTGTCGGATATCACTCCGTACAACAATCTAGGCCTGCCCAAACTTTGTTCTTGAAACCGTTCACATGCTATGGTAGAATATCACAAAAGGCGCCTTTCGATTTCGTAAAGAATCGAGGTGATGCATATGGAACCAATCGTGAAGTCGATGTCCGACGCTCTCCTGCTCTTCCTCAACAAAGCTGAACAGGCCTCTGCGGACGTTCTTTCGCTGGAACAGCTTCGAGCTGCCATGCTGCGCGGTTTCGATCACACGGAAAATAAATAACGTATAATTTGAAGTTCATGAACTGGTCTTTGGGTGTGCTATCACTCGAAGGCCAGTTTTTTGTTATTTTTAATTATTTCTTCGCCTTCAGCCGGTCGTACTCTTTGTCGGCCGCAATGGCTTCCTTGGTGAAGGAGTTGTTCTTCCACCAGGCGATCAGCGCCGCAACAACGGTGATGCCGCTGGTCACGAGCTGGTTGACCGTCTCGCTCTCGATGGGCAGCGGACTCTTGCCAAGGGCGCACAGCACCTGATTCAGCAGAGCCAGCAGCAGAACAGCCGTGCGTGCAATGGTTCCTGCAGTAATGTTGAAATTCATAGTATTAGCTCCTTTCGTATTCGTGTGTTTCGATATCAGACACCCGATGATTGAGCACCTGAATATCTCTTTGGATCACAGGGATCTTCTCCGCAAAGCCGTTGTGCTTACGTACTTCGCGGGTCAGCTCCTCGATCTTGTACTCCATGACCGCATTGGTTTTTGAATTTGCGATCAATACGCCGATCAGCGTCACCGCTCCGGCAATGATGGCGGAAAGGATGGTCTCCATTGGCATCACCCCTTCCAACGGCTCTTGTCCTTGCGAACGTCCACATGCACCCAGCCGTTTGCTCTGCCGAGGCCGGGCGGATAGATACCAAGCCCGCCGCGTTCGCCAAGCAGCTTCTCAGCGTAGGCGTAAACCGTTTCCACGCTGACGCCCTGCACCTGAATATCCGCAGCTTTGCCGTAGAGATGCTGGCTGTATTTGGCAGCCTTTGCCACGGTCGCGTTGTGGCTTGCCGTGCGGAATGCGCTCGTGATGGTCACCGGCTTGTCAAAGTGAATCCGGATCTGCTCCAGAATATCCACCAGTTCCGTGTCGATGAACACAGGGTCGCTTCCATCCTGACACCGGAATTCCCGCACCTTAAAGTGTTCCGAGAGCTTCCGGTTTCCGTTCTTCAAAACGGAAAATGCTTCAATGCTCATTTTGATTCCTTTCATACGCCGAAACAGACTGCAAAGGCTAGGGTGTTCCGGCCGTTGTAACTTCCGCGTCCCGTATCTTCGTTGGTACGGCAGAAATATCCATCGTTGCTCGACGCTTTCGAGCGCATCCACTGTGTACAATTGTTGGCGGGGCTATTGGGGTTAGCGCAATACTTCGAGCCGCCGTTTGCAAAGTATGCGTACTGTCTCTGGTAGCTTGCCTCGTCCGAGTACGAATATCTGGTCGAGCCGTGCATCTCGTACTCGCTCAGAAGCCACATATAGTCCGTCGTCTTGTCGATGCCGAAGGTGTTGCGGGTGTACTTCACACAAAGCTTCATCACAGCACGCAGGTCCGCCGGCAGCGTACCAAGCTGGCTTTTTGACAACGGGTCAGTCGGTGTTCCGTTATTACCAATGATTGTGCCTCGCATGTAACTCATGTCCCAGCCGCCATCCGTGCTATTGTTCATCGGGCCGCCGCTCAGGGTCGCCAGCTTGCCGTTCGGACACTTCAGGATGAAGTGGATGCCTGCCCCGCTCTCGTACCCCGTGTTGTGCTCAATGCCGAGGATCGTAGCATTTAGGTTCGTTGAATAATGCGCACCGTCGTAGCAATTTCCCTCCACATGGATCGTCTTAGAATCTCCCGCCTTGAACATCGACGCCGCCAGCTTGTTAGAGCTGATGAAGTCAATGGCTTTCCAGCTGAAGTCATTCAGAGTTGGATCGACTTTGGCATCCATTTTGATGGAAATCGTCCCCTTCACGGTCACTTCTACCTTCACTTCCGAAAGGCTCCTGTACGACGTTCCGGCAGCCGAAACATCCTCCGTTCGGTTCGTTACGACCGCATTGTAGATGCTCATGCCACTCGTTGCCGTGCCGGTTACCGTCAGAATATCATTGGCCCTTGCACGCTTCGGTGCGCTGTCCAGTGTCACATTGCTGAGCGAATAGATCACATCGTACCATTCGCCCTGCACTGCAGATGCCGTTATTTTGATTTTTCCGGTCACAGTCTCCACATGGATGGAAGCCGACAGCTTGTCATCTGCGATGGCCACGGCGCTTTCCGTAATGTCCACGCCGCCCATCATCACCGTCACGGTCGAAATATCATACTCGTTATCGGGTACGATTCTCGCCGTATACGAGGACTCCTCCAGAACCGCTTCATCCAGATTCTCGTTCCGGCAGTTCGCCAGTTCATTCTCCACCTTACACAAGCCATAATTCTGCACTCGCACAGCGCATTCTGCAACCGTGCCGCCGAGTTCTGCCCGTATCGTACAGGCTCCATTTTTCAGCGCCGTGATCCGTCCGTCGTCGCCGATGCTCACAATGCCTCGCGGGGAAGTCGTCACCTGAAGCTTGCGGTAGAACGTATCGGCCGGCACAATGCCCACAAGCAGCGAAAAGCTCATCCCCTTCTCCAGCGTTACGCTCGTCCGGTTCAGGACCAGCTGCTTCACGGGGCGGTCGATGCGATCCGGCTGCAGGTTGTACTCCAGCGTGATGGTGGAGTTGCCTTTCTGGCTCTTCCAGGTGTTCACCCAGAGCAGACCCTTGTAGCAGTGCGCAGGGTTGTCCTCCAGCGCCAGCTCTACACGTTTGCCCTGCAGAGCATCCAGAATCGTCGTATAAGCCGTTTCCCAGTTGTCCCACCAGTCGTTTTCAACGTAGAACTCAATCTTGCCGGTCAAATTGTCAAAGACCGGCTTGTGGGTAAGGCTCTGGCTGTAATCCAGACTGCCGCTCCGGCCGCCCACGGTCACGAACTTTGTGCGCTCGATCGGCGGCGCGATCACCGGACGGCTGGACGGGATCAGATGCCAGTCGTCGTAGGTGTTGATAAACCGATCATCCACGCGGATGACCACACTGTGATACATGTCTCATCCTCCGTTCTTGATGTAACCGATGGCCGATTGGACCGCATTCCAGGCTTTTCCGGCCGTGGTAGCACCCGCAGCCAGACTGGCAGTGATGTTCTCCGCCGTGTCGCCGAAGGTGAACTTCTTCTGGTCCAGCGCATCCAGCGGGATTTCTTCCTTTGTACACAGCACCCAGTCATCGATGCCGTGCGGCACACTCCGGATGCGGGTCTTGCGAAGAAATCCCAGCCGGTCCACATCCACACCGGCGTCCACAAGGTCACCTGCGTTGATCTTGATGCCACCGGAAAGGCCGCTGTCCTGCTTGTTCAGCTCGGTCTGTGCCGCCTTTTTCAGCGAGTTCGTGTCCGACTTCTTGCCATCTACAATGATGCAGCGCTGGCTCAGGCCATAAAGTTCAATGGACTTTTCGTTGTTCACGGTCACTTCGATGGGCTTCGTTTTCTCAAATATCCACCAGCCGGTGGTCGTGTAGCCGTATGCCTTCACCGAATTCACGATGGAATACGCCTTCATGTAGTACGAAAGGTCCAGCAGGTTCGAGCCGAACTCAATGGTCTGCTCCGTAATATCCGGCACATCGCTCAGATAGTCCAGATAGCGGTAATATACCTTCAGGCCGTTTTCCATTTTGAAAATCTTGCGCAGACGTAAGATTCCGTTGAACTTCTCGACCAGACAGGTATTCAGAGCATCCCAGCAGGTGGTATAGCTCGTCTCATCCTTGTCGTCCTTCTTGTCGTCCGGCTTCGTCACGGTCACATTTCCCTTCAGGAAAACACGTCCTTCCGTGCGGAAACGGCTGTCCGGACAGGTCGTGGCCAGCGTTACCAGCTCATTCACCGTGTACACCTTGTTTTCCACCTTGCACGGCATGTCTCCCAGGTACGAGAGTTCTCCGTCGCAGTAGATTTCAAGGTTCAGGTCGTAGTCTGGCGTCATCTCGGTCACATACCCGCACCAGATCTCCTGTCCGTCCTCTTCCACAGACACGATCGCTTTCTTCAGCTGAAACAGCTTCCGTGCAGGGTTCGTGACGGGCACTTTGAATGAGAAGCTCCCAGGATCGTTCTTTTCCAGAATCAGGTCGGGTTCCAGTACGAACCGGTCTTCCGTGTCGGCAGCATCGTGCAGCAGCTCCCGCTTGCTCCAGTAATATCCTTTCCCTTTTCCGGTAATGGTACCAACGAATACACGGTAGCCGGAACTTACACTCTTATAAAAGGTATAAGTCCCAGTCACTTCCGAGCATCCGTCGGTCACCGTAACGGTCACGGTATGGTTTGTTTCGCCTTCCAGCTGGTCAAAGGCTTTCTTTGTCAGTTCAAAGGTGTACTTCTCGCCGGAATATCCTTCAAAGGTCCGCCATACGTTCCCGTCCACGCTCTCGGTCACGGTCATCACATCGCCGTACTTGTCTCGGATGCTGTATGGCAGCTTGAACGGACTCCGCTTTGCGATCACGCTCTTCATCTCGAAGTAGCTGCTGGTCAACTCCGGCACGCACTTGTCCCGCAGAACACCTTCCACGTCCAGTGTGCAGTCAGCTGAAATGCACAAACATGCCATGACGCCGCAGCTGTCGCGCATCGAACGCTTATCCAGACTGACATTTCCCTTGGTGTCGAGCGAAAAGTAATAGGCATAGCACTGGTACGAATCACCGTCGCTGTCCTCGTACATTGCTTCGACACGGGTCCAGTAAGTGCTTCCCATCCAGTTTTTCCAGATGGCGTAGCATACCGTCGGTTCAAGGAGCGGCCCGGAATAACTGCTGCTGTCAGTATTTAGTTTGAAACCAAATTCCCGATAATGCAGTGCAAACACCTTGTGTGCTCCTGCATCTCCGAGATCCGTCGATTCCACAAGGTCACGCTGGTCAAGGCTTAGGAGATAGGTATTTTCCAGATAATCCGACAGAGCGCTGCCTGTGTATGTGTAGTTGCCATAGTAACCGGAATCATTTATGAACTGTCTTGCAGGAAGTCCACTTTGACGGACCAGCAAGGTTTTTCCGGCACTGCGATAGTTGTGCATCGCCACGATGAAGTTCACTGCCACGCCGCTTTCCCGCAGTTGGATGATGCTCCCGGGCTCCATATCGCCCACACGTCTCAATGTCATGGTATCACCTTGCCCTTCTTGCTGCGCGTGCACCAAGGCCAGCGTCGATCCAGCCGATGGTGGTCTTGCCGTCCACGACAACATTCATGCCCTGAATGCTCTGACCCACACTGTCCATCCGGTCGCCCAGCACGTTCACAGCGTTCAGCAGCTCAGCATTGGACTGCATCCGTGCTTCATTTTGAAGTTCGGCAGTTGCATCCACCTGCGCGGCCATCTTCTTCGACACATCCGCGTTCATCGGATAGTCGTTAAAGGCCTGGTTCCAGGCGTCCATGCTGGCTCCGGCGTCGGTCATGTCCAGCACAGGCGTGATCGTCGGCTCGTACTGGTAATCGTCATCCATCACACGCTTGATCGTAGCAATGGCAGCCGTCAGGGAGTCGGTTGTATCCTTGGTCATGTCGTCCACGGCATCGTCTACCTGATCCTTGCCGCCGGTAACGCCGTCTGCAAAGTCCTTGTCGAGGTCGCTTCCGGCATCCTTTGCCGCATCCGACTTTTTCTTCTTGCTCCATGCAATGCCGCCAACGATTGCCGCCACTACCGCCGCGATTGCCCCGATGATGAGGAACACCCACCAGAACTCGCTTAGGAAGCCCATCAGCACACCGCCCACTTCGGTCAGAGTTGTTCCGATGGAACCAAGTGCCGCCGTGATGCCGCCGCTTCCGGCCAGTGCATTACCGGCCTGCACAGAACCATTTTGAAGAATGGCCACCAGTCCGCCTTCACCGTTCACCAGCTTGTCGATGCTGCCGACGCTGTTCTTGATGGCAGGAACCACATTGTCACTGAAGAGCTTCACCATGTCGCTCTGGATCTTCTTACCGGTATTGCTGAAGGCGAAGTCCATCGCAAAAGCAATGGCGGATGCCACAGCGCCAGCCCAGTCTCCCTGCAGTGCAGAGGTGACGGTTGAAATAAACTCAGTTCCCATCTGGGCAAACTCATCCGAGGACATCGTGTCAAAGACATCTTTAAAGGTAGCTTTCAGGCCGTCTGACATTCCTTTGGTGACTTTGTCCATGACGTTCTTCATGGCAGTGTCGATCTCTTTCCAGTGGTCCTGCATGCTGTTCGCGAGGATCAGCATAGCCTTCTTGCCGGTGTCCTCCATGTTCAGCGCATCCGCCAGATTGGACGCAAAGCCGATGAAGCTGCTCTTGGACGAAAGAATATCCGACATCTTGTTGTCATATTCTTCGGTTCCAGGGGTCATCCCAGACAGTTCTTCCTCGTACTTCTTCGTCTGCTGCATCTGGTAGTTCAGGTTCTTCAGCGCCGTCACGGTGCTCAGGATGGCGCTGGTGGTTCCCTGGAACTGTGCTTTCTTCGCCTGCTTGCTGTCCTTGCCGTACTCTTCCACGGCCTGTTTGTAGGCGTCTTCGCGCTCTTTCAAGCTGCCGTCGTCATATACGGTCGAAAGAATGTCCATACGGCTCTGCATGCGGCTCTGAGCGGTCTGGATGTTCTCGATCAGGATGTCCAGCCGGTCAAGCTCCTTGTGTGCCAGATCATTTTGAATTTCCAGTGCCTCGGCCTGTGCATCCAGCAGATCGTTGTGGGCTTCGATGGTACGCAGGTCGCTCTCGCCGTATTCGCGGCACATCGTCTCGTACTGCTCCTTCGCGTTGTCCACTTTTTTCTGCTTGATAGCCAGTTCGTCGTTCTGGTACTGGGTCTCTCGGTCAAGCTTGTCCAGCTTCGTGGCGGTCTTGTCGTTCTGGGCGCTCCAGAGGTTGTACTCCTTTTCCAGCGTCTCCAGGTCGGCATCGTACCGCGTGGTGGCCGCCTCAAACAGGTTCGTGTACTGCTCAGCCTTCAGCTTGGCCAGACTGGTCTTTTCCTCCAGCAAGTCGTTGTAGGCCTCTTTCGTCTCCTGCTTATCCTTGCCCCAGCGCTTGGTCATCTCGTCGTACTTCTGCTGGGCGATGGTAACGCGTTCCGTCTGGTTCGCGATCTCGGCAGCAGCGTTCTCAGCCTTCTTTGCCATCTGGGTGTCAATGTCGGCAGAATACTGGTTTTCTTCCTGCCACAGCTCGTACTCGTTGTCCAGGATCTCCCGCTGGGTCTTGTTAGCTTCCAGCTTAGTCTTGTACTTTTCCTCGATCTGCTGCGCCACAGTTTTCTTGGTGCCGGAAGAACCTTTCTTACCACTTCTGCCTGAGCCGTTGCTGTAATTAGGTGCACCAGTCAACTGCCCGAAGAAGTCCTCTTTGGTTAGGTTAATGTTGTCCTGCACGCCTTTCAGACCGTCAATGATGGAACTCGTGTCCATTTTTTTCGAGGCATCACCCGCAAGTTTGCTAATAGATTCCTCGAAATTGAGCTTTCTTCCGCCGGTCAGGGCATTCCAAATCTCACTGACGGTTCCCGACACACTATTAAGAAAATTCTCCTTAAGGGCGGCACCGGCCTCGCTGCCATTTTCTGCAGCAATCGTGACAATTCCGGCCGTTCCGTCATCCACGGTTTTTTCGACCTGATCTTTGATGTCGCCTTCGCTGTCCTTGACCGCTTTCTTCGTCTGGGCAATGGTGTTTTCTACGGCAGCCGTCTTTCCTGCATAAGCATTGATCGCTGTTGCTGAAGCATTCACTGCTCCTGTCGTATTGTTCACCGAGTTTTCAGCGTCTCTCTGGGAATCTGCAAGACTGCTTGCCGCATCCCGGATTCCCATCATGGCAGCAGCCTGCTCAGCCGTCACGCAGTATACTCTGCCACTCGCGTCAGTTACTTCAATAGTTGCTTTCTCGTAATCCTGGGTTGCCTTAGTCGCAATGTTCGTAATGCCAGTTGCATTCCGGGTTTCTTCCGCACTCTTCCTGGCAGCCGCCACATATGCATTTTCTGCATCTATCTGGTTCCTAGTTGCGGACACGTTCTGATTTTTCGCATCGGCATTATCCTGAATCCCATTCTTACGACCGGAACCTGAGCCAGAACTCGCGCGTCCACCGCCCATGCCAGAGAAAGCATCTCTAGAGAGCCAACCGTCAACCGTTCGCTTATACGGATTATCTTGGATTTCTCCGGTATCGCCGCGGACATTTCCAAACAGCCAAACATACCATGGGTGTGCGTCAAGTTGTTCCTGAATCCAATTATCAATTTTACCCCAGAGTTCTTCCAGCGCTCCTTTTATTCCGCCACCGGAGCCGTTGTTGTCCCACAACATCCCAATGCACTGCACAATTGTTTCTTCCAGGATTGCAAAGATACCAATAAGCGTAGTCACAATATAAGGAGCACCATCAACGACCACCTGTGCAATGCCCGCCAGAATCGCAAGCAGAGCAGCAGTAATATACGGCATTCCTTCCATGATGGCCTGCGAGATTACCATAAGGATCTGCACCAGAGCCGCTTTGATATCAGGAGCCGCTGTCGTAATTGCTTCACAGATGGGACCTGCAAACTTGCTTAGAATTGCGATCACACCAACAGCCAGTCCAAGCTTCAATGCGCCACCTGCAAAAATACTAAATGCCTTTGCGAGATCTGTCAGAGCACCGGTCAATACTTTGATGCCATCTGCCATGGGCTTGATTGCGCCAAAGAAGAGACTTGCACCCACCAAACCGGCAATCAGCCCAATGAACGCGACTACACCAGCCACTGCGTGCTGAAAATCAAGCTGACCAAGTAGCATCATCGCGGGTGCCAATACTAGCAATGCAGCCGAGAGTTTCAGCGCCGCGCTTCCAATCTTCTCCAGCGATTTGTCCATGCTGGGTAACAGCACCATAGCAGCACCCAATACAGTCAGTGCTCCAATTGCTGCAACACATCCAGAAAGGCCTTTTTCCACACCGGTCGTGCCCATCATCTCGATAGCCACGGCAAATAACACCAATGCTCCGGAGATCAGTGCCATGGATTCTGCCGCATTTAGTGCGTCAGTTTTCATCTTTCCCAGCACGCCAACTGCAGCGCCAAGCGAAATCAGTGCAAGCAAGGCCCCGGTAAAGCCCTGTCCATTGTCAATGGCCGCGACCTCTGAAAAAGCGTAAACCGCTCCGGTAGCCGCAGTCAGTGCTGCAGACATAATGACCATTGCTTTTGCGCTTTTCTTTACGCCCTTCAGGTCAAGTTTTCCAAGAATACCGGCAGCTGTTGCCAGGCCTGCCAGTGCTGCTCCTGCGCCGGCAAGTCCAGCCCACATCTTGTCTCCCATGGCGGCAAACGCGCCAACCGCCGCAGCCGTAATCAGCAAAGCGCTTGCCATGCCATTCACTGCCAGAACCAATGTTCCAATCTTTGCGGCAAATGCGATTGCCTTGTCAATGGCTTTTTCGTCAGACTTTCCGGCCAGTTTTTGTGCAAAGCCTGCAGCCGTCATAAGGATCGAAAGTGCGATGGCTACGCCATTGATTACTTCACAGGCTGCATCAATGTCCAGTCCGGCATTCGCGGCCATTGCCAGCGGAATCAGTGCCAAAGCTACAGCGTCCACAGCGGCTGCGGCAAAGCTTCCGACTCCATTGATTCCTCCAAGTTTGCTATTGTAAAGCGAAAGCAGTCCCATCATTCCGGCCAGCATGGCAGCGATGCGCGAAATGGCATTGATGCCGTTTTCCACCTGATAGGTGTGCATATTGCCCACTTTTGTCACCGCCGCAGCCATAACCGCAACTCCGGCACTGAGGGCAACCACACTTGCCACCATCTTTCCAGTGTCCAGTCCAGACAGATCTGTTGCCGAAAGTACCTTCATGCTCAGCAGCATGGTCATGATCGAAATCAGAACAGTTTTCAGCGCTTCCAACCCTGCCTCCGGGTCTTTGATAGTAGAAAGCAGATAAATGCTTCCGCTGATCATGGCCACAGCCGTTGCAATGCCCTTCGCCGCTGTCACCAGATTATTAGTCGTATGAGCCTTGTTCCAATTGTTTACGGTATTGGTCAGTGCATCAAAGAAATTTGTCACTGGGTTCTTCAGCAGGTTTTTCGTAGCGGTGCTCACGGCATTCAATGCCTTTGCAACAAAGCCGATACCAAGCGCTAGTGCTCCTACGTCCAGCAAGGCAAGCAGCCGGTAAATGTCCACGCCATTTTGAAGATTAAAAAACTCCACAACCGCATCCAGAGCCGTTTTACAGGCTGCTGCGATCGTACTCATAATGCTACCCAATGTTCCGCCAAAATCTTTCAATGCTTCTTCGGCTTTTTCCGGCAGACTCAGTACCGTGTCTCGGATCTTCTCAAGTACAGGAACGTTGCTCTGGGCAAATTCGTTTACTGCGTTGCCCGCATCCTGCAATCCGCCGAATGCCTTGCCGATCACAAAGCTGATTCCATCAAACGCCGCAAGAGCAACACCGCCAAGCACCTGAAAGACCGTTCCAATGATGCTTCCGGCTGTTTCACTGCCTGCCGTAAACCGGTCAAGAACCGCTCCTGCCGCATTTACAACCATGCCGAATGCGCCGAACTGCTGCTTTGCCTCATCAACGTCGCCGCCGCGAATAAATGTCAGAAATCCCTGCCACAAATCATAGATTGGGCTGATCAGTCCTCCCACCGCTGTCGCAAGAATCGTAAGGACATCTGTCAGGTTCTCTGCCTGTCCGAGACTTAAATCCACCCATGTCAGTACGTTGCCAATGTAAGAGCCTACCGTCAGCAGCATATCGCCGATGGGAGAAAGAATATCCAGCACCTGTTCCAGAACCATAAGCGCCGTCTTTGCAACGATCTTCACACCCTTAAATCCGACATCTAGCACACTAAAAACGCCCTTGAACACTTTCTGTATTTTTTCTGCCGTTTCCTCGCTCATCACAAACTTCCCGGTCAGCTCGTCAAAGCCTTTCAGCAGGTTATACAACGGGCTGCCGTCGGTCATGAACACTTCGCCAAATGCATCTCGCATTGGCTGCAATATGCTTTTGATTCCTTCCAGAATATTCAGAATTCCATTAAAAAAGTGTTCGCGACCCGAAAGCTGATTCATCTTATCTGCAAAATCATTGAGGCTCACAGTTCCGTCAAGGATCTGATCCCGCAGAGATTTGTAGGCATTGTACAGCTTTTCTACTTCTTCTCTCGAGCCACCGACTTTCTTGATTTCGGCATCACTCTTCTGCAGAAGCTCGCCGTAGACTTCTGCGCCCTTGTCTACAACGGCGTACAGCTGCTGTGCCGTTACGCCGCTTTCTTCCAATGCCTTCTGGAAGCTCCCTGCTTCTTTGATGCCGTCCTCTGTTACAAGGCCAACGTTCATCAAAGCTTTCTGCAGCAGATTCGTGTAATTGTCCGTTGCATCGCTGAAGCCCTCGGTGCCCAGCAGCTGGTCAAGGCCGGAATCGAATGCACTCCTCAGCCAGTTGTTGCGGGCGTCCTGTCCACCGGCGAAAATATCCCAGAATTCATCTGCCAGATCACTCCAGAAGCCCTTTGCTTCTTCGTAGTTGCCGAACAGGATGTCAAACGTCTCCATCCAGCCGGAGCTTACGGCGTCCTTCGTGGCGTCCACTGCTTCGGTAAAGCTCTTTGCTTCCTGTGCCGCTTTGAACGCCTTCACGGTCACTTCATCGTACTGGTCTTCCAGTGCTTCAATGGCCTTGGCTGCTGTCGAGTATTGTTTGGGATCGCTTTCCTGCAGGTTCTTAACTGCCATGGTAAACTCGGCCAGCTTGCCGAAGCCCGCTTCCATGACTTCCTTGTCCGCCCACTTTTTCGAGAGGGTGGAACCGAAGCTGCCAACGTTCACCGCACCCTTTTTCAGCTTACCCTGCTCCACAGCCGTGTCGATCAACAGCTGTTTCAGCTCTGCGGTTGCAACGCCCGCCAGCTCAACGCTCTTCCAGTCCATCAGGCTCAGATAGCCCTGACTGTAGCTCTGATTCAGGTTGTAGATCACGCGGGAAAACTCGCTTGCACCCTTGCCCGCGTATGCTGTGGCATTTGCAATACCCATGATCATCGGGATCAGCTTGTCGATGTCACCGCCCGCCGCCGTCAGCTGGCCGAGGGATGCCGTCATGTCAGTAAAGCCATACGACGTCTCGTCCGAATACCACATCAGCTTGTCGAGGTAGCTGTTCACCTTCGTGATGCTCTTGCCCGTCGCGTTCATGATGGTCTGCACACTGGCAGTCTTCTGGGCGTACTTGTTCCAGCCGCTCGTCACCTGGTCGATGGAAAGGCTCTTCACTAGTTTTTCGCCGGTGTCGATTGCCTGATTCGTGATGCGTACCAGTGCGGTCACGCCCATCACTTCCAGCGCCGAAAACTTTCTGCTCAGGCCTTCCACCGCGCCCTGCATCTTGTCAAAGTCCACCTTGGCCGATGCGTCTTCGATTTTCTCGAAGCCTTTTTCCGCACCTTCCAGCTTCAAACTCTCGTTCAGCTCCTGTAGAGTCTTCATGGTCTGCCGGGTGTTCTTCTCGAACTTCGCGTTGTCAAACCGCATTTCAACAACGCGCTCGTCCACTTCTTTGCTCACAGGCTCTTTACCTCCTTCCACAGTTCGTCGGCCAGGGCATCAAAAATCGGGGCAATGGCAGGGTTGATGTAATCCACGCCCTGCACATACGCCCCGTTCCGCGTCCCGTGTCCGTATTGGATGATCACTGCAATGGGCACGCCGTCCACAATGTTGGAATTTTTCCAGCATAGGGTCGCCCCACTCTTGTCCATTTTGATTTCGTAGCTCCAGCTTGCCGCCGTCTTGCCCGTCGCCTTCGGGGTAGCATCTGCAAGTCGCTGCACGCCCAGTGCTCCGTACTTTTCCAGAATGGGCCGGATGCTCCTTGTGCGCAGGTGGGTGAAAAAGGTCAGGCTTTTCTTGAAGTCGCCTTTCTGCCGGATGGTCAATACCTTGCTCATCTTCCATCACCCCCTCGAGTGCATCTTGGCCCGCCGCTGGGCATTCAGGGCACGGGTGTGCATCGCCTGCTCCCGTTTGCCCATCTTGTCGGGCGGCATGTTTTCTTCTCCGCAGGCCCGGATCAGTGCCAGCAGCCGGTTCAGGTGCCACTTTTCACAGCTGAATGGGATGCCGTAGCTTGCCATGGCTGCGTAAAAGGTCTCGGCGCTCTGGTACCTGGCTCTCCGTTTTCCGCCTTTGCGGTCCTTGAAGGTCGCAGCGGTCATCGGGTCCTGCATATATCGTTGAATGGCCGCCATGTTCTCTCGTGTCAGCCGGTAATAAACGCTCGGGTCAACCCCCTGCGTGATCGTCATGCACCGGACATAGTCCAGTGTTTCTTCCGGTGTCTTCGACTTCGTGTCATCGAGAAACGGCTTGTGCCACTTGCTTTCCCATTTGGACAGGGAGAGCAGACTGTGTTCCAGCCGGAGCGTTGCCGGTTTGTCGTAAACGAACTCGTTCGTCCGTTCGTCCCAGCCTTCCTTGCCGGGGATGTTGATTTCCAGCATCTGCATGCCCTCCCTGTTTTTTTCAAATGCGTGCCTTGTTCAGGCAAAAATAAAAGGATGGCCGTTTTTTACGCGGTCATCCTTTTTCTGTAAAAGGCTCCCTCTCAGAGGGAGCTGGCGCGTCAGCGCCTGAGGAAGTCACCTCCCGATGTTGTTCAGCCCATCGTGATGGACGGCAGTGCCGATGCAGCGCCTGCCGTATCAGCCAGACTCATAGCGGGGTTCTGGTTTGCCTTGCCGTGGGGAACGATGCCGTTCACGAACTCCGAAGCCTTCTGCTCGTCGGTCACCAGTTCCATGTAGATCTGGCTGTAGGCCGGGTGTGCCAGGAATTCTGCGGTAATATCATCGTTCTTCACGAACAGACGGCCGTCCAGGCTCTTCTTGCCATAGCTCATCAGCACGATCTTCTTGAACAGCTTCACCAGCTCCAGCTGACTCTTGGCATCGACGATCTTCTGGATGTAGGCCTGCATACCGCCTTCCATGCTCAGATTCAGCTCGGTAACTTCAGCCTCGGTAAGGTTGAAGTAGAAGTCCTCGGTACGCTCGGTGCCGTTGTAGTCGGTGTAGGTAATCGTCTTCTTAACCATGTTGATCCTCCTTAAGATCCATTTTGAATTTTATCAGTCGGCCTTCAGCAGCGCGATCAGCTCATCGGGAGTGGGCAGCTCAGCCTCGTTGGTGCCATCGCCGTACAGCTTGTCCTCAAGCTTCTTCATCTTCTCAGTGCCCAGAACTGTGCTGTCGAACTCCATCACCGCAGCAGCCTTGTAGCCGGTGATGTTGGTGGGCACGGTGTCGCACTCCCAGCTGAAGGTCTCGGCGTCCGGGCTGTCGTTCATGCTCTCGTGGCTACGCTCGCTGGGCTGTGCGGTGGCGTTCCACACCACGTGGATGATGTAGCCGCGGTCGGGGTCCTCATCGTCACCCACCTTGGTCTGCCAGGTAAAGCCAAAGGCCTTGCGCTTCTGCTGGCCGATGCGCACACCCTTCACCGGGGCGCCAAAGCCGTCGCAGGGCTCAAACTCGGGCGGGTACATATAGGCCTCAATGGTAAAGGCGTAGTCCTCGCCGGAGATCAGGCGGGGGTACTTCTGGTTGTCGGCCCACAGGTCGTTGGGCTCTGCGCCGCTGGGGCTCTCTCTCACGCCGGTCAGGCCGTTCCATGCTGCGCCCTTGTCATAACCGGTGCCGTCAGCCTTGGGGTAAACCACACCGTGCGAAACACCAGCGTGGAACTTACGGGCGCCATCTGCATCCCAAATCAGTCTTGTCATAGTTTTTCCTCCTTTGTTTTAGTACCACACGCTGAATACGTCGTGGTATAAGTTGTCCGAAATAAAATGGCGGTCATGGCTTGCCTTCTCCAGCAAACTCATGGCCGCCGTCATTTCACTGTCCGGTTTTGTGTCGATCACGGTCACCGTGTAGTGTACCGTCTGCCGGTAAACGCTGTTGTCTGCATCCCGGTTCCGGATCTTGTCCAGTTCATAGGTGATGCAGGGGTATTTCATCCGCAGGTTTGCAGGCGGCTGGTAATAGACATTCTCGCTGCCGCACCGTGCTTTCACGATGCCGCGCAGGTAAATATCCAGTCCAATCCGCCGTTCACTCAGCTTCACTGCCATGCCATAACCCTCCCAGCGTCAGCGTCAGCCGCGGGTAGTCCACGGTTACATCGGTCACCTTCCACTTGCCGCCGTAAAGCGTTGCGTACCGGATATCGCAAAAGTGCTCGGTGATGTAAGGGTCTGCGATGACGCTCAGCGTGTTCGCAAGGCTGATATCATCGTTCACCTTGTCGCCGGACTGTAACCTGCGCGTGTTCCGTGTCAGGTCGCCGTAACAGTCACGCTCTGTCACGATCTCCGAGTATACGCTCGGCTCTGTCTCCTGGGTCGTTACGAATCCCAGCTTCCCGAACCACTTGCTCATCTTGCACTTTCACTCCATTTTGAATTTTCAGCGGCGCTCATGCCAGTTCGTCCTTGTTCAGGATGAATTGGTCAAGCACAGCGTCTGCTCTTCATGCCGGGTCGCTGGCGGTCCACGCCTGGGTCTTCACAGTCTCGCCTGCGGTCACGGTCACAATGCCGGCGGTACCAAAGGCCACGGGCACCAGGAAGTTTGCGCCCTCCACGATCACCAGACGGCCCTTCTTGAAGGAGTCCTCGATCTCGGCAGCAGTCACGGTCTCCTTCAGAGCCTTGTCCGCATACAGCTTGTGGTCAGCGGTCTTGCCATAGACCATGTAGGTTGCAACGTGCAGGTCCTTGCCCTGCTCATATAACTTATTCAGCATAACTCGTTACCTCCTTATCAGGATTCCTGGAACTCGATAGCCATGGCACTGAACGGGGTGGTCAGTGCGCCGGGGCAGCGGGTCTCGATCAGGTACTTCTGCTGGTTGTAGTCGATGTCAAAGTCATCGAACATGTTCACGGCACCGCCCTTGTCTGCACCGACGGTGTAGTCGGACAGGTTCACGATCAGGCCGAACAGCTCACCGCCCTTGGCACCCTTCATGCCAACCATCTGCGGCACGGTCACGATCTCCTTCACGCGCAGGGCCTGTGCCACTTCGCTCTCGTTCTTGTACATACGGTGGCCGATCTTGTCCTTCAGCAGCAGCATGCTGGTCAGGTTGTCCTCGGTGGTGTACAGAGTCGGGTTACCGGCACCCTTGTAGTCCTTGCGGGCACGCAGGGCAGCCTCCATGGCGGAGTCCATCTTGGTCGCATAGTCTGCGCCGGTGCCGATCTTGACCTGCACCTTGATGGTGAACAGGTCATCATCGTTGTAGATCGGGCGGATGTTGCCCTCGTTGATCTTGTCATCGCTGGAGGACAGGCGGGCGTCACCGATC
>ERZ780157.1980-NODE-1980-length-20509-cov-3.492080_pt1 | contig 20509 bp, 31 predicted proteins | sample MGYA00511169_ERZ780157 | MGnify/ENA primary metagenome ERZ780157 (study PRJEB29588, sample SAMEA1965149) | human gut metagenome | biome: human gut; feature: human-associated habitat; material: faeces | place: Denmark | collected 2008/2010 ... | reverse complement strand
CCAAGTGCAGACTCCAGCACCTGAACCGTGTGAAGGAGAACGACGCGATCAAGCGTGCCAAGAATGCTGAGAAGGTGTGCCTGAAGAGAGTGCCCGCTCAGCCTCGTGCCGCTCACACCGTGGTTCCTAGCAAGCCCGTCAAGACCGTGTACGTGCTTCCCTACGAGATCTTGGCTTAAAGAAACAGGACTGCTACTTGATGTTTATCGCCTCCTTGTTAGAAACGATATCTGTCTTTTGCTCCAGAAACGGGGGCTATTTCGGATTGTGTTCCGGGTTGCTCACTTTTATTCTCCTCTCGGGTGCGAATAATGAGAACAATGAACGTGTTGTGGACGTTGATGCTCCTCGGTGTTGCATGTGCTGCCGGAAGTCGCTTTGCGAATAGAAGGGATCACGCGTAGAGAGAGTGGCTTCGATGGTGAAGGTGGACGACCAGATGAAGATGGTTCCCGGTAAGCTGCGCGACGCCGTCGCGTTTGGCTACTTTGACGAGGCCATTAACAAAACAGGTGATTCTCCCCGGCGATCCTGACGCGTAGGCTGGAACTACCTGTCGATCCGCTCGAACGACAAGTACAGCAACTACGACCAGTCCTACGCCGCTGGCTTCTTGGAAGGAGCGCTGACGGCGAAGCAGATCTTCATCCAGATCAAGATCCACTACCCCGATCCGGCGCCGCCACAGAAGGTGCAGCGCTTCTTCGATGCGAATGAGAAGTGGGAGGAGGAGGAAAAGAAGAGCGGCAGGAACGCGGAGTACTGGGAGCAGCGCACGAACCTCGACACGCAGGTGCAGGGCATCTACGACGGCTACATGTCCGTTGCGTCGGGCCGCATGGTGCGCAATACATTGGGGTGCTCATGTCTAGCTGAATGTGACCAAGTACCAGGTCATCGTGGCGACCTACGAGTATGATGTCTGGGACCTCTCCATCGTGCTTCCCGACGAGGAGAAGGTGTGCTACAACGAGCCCAAGTTCCGCAACCGCTGCCACGGAAGCGAGCGCGTGGATCATTGCTCGGCGCTGATCAAGATCCTCCCGAACAACGAGGACGTTCTTTTCTCGCACGTCACATGGGCGGGCGCGCAGACCATGTACCGAATCTACAAGGCGTACGACCTTCGTCTGCACATGCTGAATGGCGCTCTGATCCCCGGTCACAAGGTGGCCATGTCCTCCTACCCCGGCCGCTTCACCTCCGGCGACGATTTCTACATCACCTCCGCGCGTCTCGCCATCCAGGAGACCACAATTGCCATTTGGGACGAGTCGCTGAACAAGAATATAAAACCGCAAAGCGTGTTGCAGTGGGCGCGATCGGCACTGGCGTACCGTCTGGCGACGTCGGCGAAGGAATGGGTGTCGTGGTACTCTCTCTACAACAGCGGTCTGTACAACAACCAGTGGATGGTGTTCGACTATAACAAGTTCACGCCGTTCCAGCCGCTTCGCGACGGCGCGTTCTACATCTATGAACAGATTCCGGGCGGTGGTCATGGTGGTGATATGACGCAGTGGCTGCGCGAGACGACATACTGGGCGTCGTACAACATCCCGTACTTCAAGGATATCTACAACAAGTGTGGTTATCCCGCGAAGGTGGTGGAGTGGGAAGCGAAGGCGATGTCGTGGGAGATGAGTGCGAGAGCGCAGATATTCCGACGTGATCACCACAAGGTGCATGATCTTGCCTCCATGGCGCGTATGATGCGTTACAACGACTACCAGCACGACGCGATTTCGTCGTGTAACTGCACGCCTCCGTACACGTCGCAGTATTCGATTTCGTCGCGATCGGACCTGCACAAGAAGGATGGCGTGTATCCGTTTGCTGCGCTGGGCTTCAGAGACCACATGGGCACGGATGTGAAGATTGCGTCGATGAAGATGATGGATGATCATCTCGGTGCGGCGATCATCTGCGGCGCGACCTATGATCAGCAGCCAGTGTTTGAGTGGAAGACGAGCCAGTTGGGTCCGTTGGATCACGAGGATTATCCGGAGAAGTACGACTTCCCGTTCTTTATTGCGAGAATGGATGTGGACGGAGAGATGGACTTTGACTATACTCCCTTTTATCATCTTAAGTGGTGTGTTTGTTGAGAGAAGTGATGTGTTGTTGAGAGAAGTGATGTGTTGTTGAGAGAAGCGTGACTTGTCAAAAGTGCAACTCGCAAGTGGAACAAAGAGAGGAGAAGAAAAAGGGTTGAAGGGCGCCAGCGTCTAGGAATGAGGAGAGAGAAGAAGGCGAACTTCTGACGGATCTGCTACGCACACAAAAGAAAGCCTTCTCCGCGAGAGTTACAAAGGTGAGAATGGGAATGTCTAACGCTCACACACCAAAGAATCGAGCCACCCTCCAAGACAGCACACCTCACGTTTCTGAATGAACTGCTCTCATTGTTCGGTTCGATCACGCTTGTGAGGGAAATGAGGCTGCGAAGGTCTATTCCGTGAGTGATGACGTGATTGTGAACCGCGCAAAATCAGAGTGTTTGAAGCGTCACCGCTCTTGAACTTGAGGGCCTCAAAGCCCATATGAATGGATTCCAGTTCAGGCAAGTCTGTTCAATGAATGAAAGGAGAAGGAATCACTCTCGAACACGATGCGCGAACACCGTTGGAACGCGCGTCCGCCAAAGGTGAGTGATTTGAGCGAAGGCATGTCTATTTGTAATTCTTTATGAATGAGAACACTCTTCAATTCCAACGAAGCGTACACAAAACTAGCACCGATTCTGTTCAAATCGCCAATCTCGATCACTTCCAACGCATCCACGTTCTCAATCTCAATCACGGAATAATCCATGAAGGATTGATAGCCGATTTTCAATTCTTTGAGTGAAGGACAATGCTTCACACAAAAACGACGATGGTCGTCTCTTCCCTCCGACGTGTTGTACGCGTACTTCACAAAACTGCCCTCTCCAATCACCACACTCTCCAAACACTTCAATCCAAACAGGTTCAGGGTTTCCACTTTCCTAAAGCTGTGATTCCCCACCTTCAGTTTTTTGAGCCTCACAAATACACTCAAATCCAACTCTCTCACGTCCTTGCAACAATTGTCCTCCACCACAATCACTTCCACAACTGACGGAGTGTTATCCTTCAAGTCCATCTCATCCTTAATCATCAACTGTTTCTCCACTTCCGCGATTAACGGAGTGTTATCCTTCAAGTCCATTTCATCCTTAATCACCAACTCCTTCTCCACTTCCACTATTGCGGGCTCTTTCTTCTTCTGCACGCGAATCACCTCCTCGTTCTTCTCGAACAAGCTCGCGCTCTTGACTTCAACCTCTTCGGCACATTTGAACGCGGCGCGAAGGGTCAGCTCCTCCAGATTCGGTATGATCGTCAACACAGCCTTCTTCACATTGCGCAATGCTCTCAATCCACCCGTCATCATCTTCAGTTTAATCAAATCTATTCGTTATTCTTTCCCTCGTCATTTACTCTTCAAAACCAACACGTTTTCGTTGTCTTCATCTCCCCGGAACACCTCTCTTCCCAGATGCAACGCTGTTAACTTGGGCAAGTCTGTTTCTGACTCCATTCCACAACACTCACTTTCAAACACAGTGATTTCACAGTGAACAAAAGAACCGTCGCCAATACTCACCCATTTCAACGATTGACAATCCCTCAACTCAAACACGCAATCCTTCTTCGCTTTGAAACAATCCGAACTAATCTCCACCCTCTCCAGTTTCTTAAACCCAACCAGCTTCAACTGGCGAACAAACTGGACACAGTTCGTTCCCACAACCAACTCCCTCAACAAACAGAACACGTTCAGATTCCACATGTCGATGTCGGGATCGTTACACACGCCCGATTTCATTTGAATCACTTTCACTCCTTCTCGCTTCTCAAAGAAGTCGTTCTCGTCTTCAATCACGAACACAGCGGGGTCGGACACACAATTCACTTCTGTGTGAATCATCATATTGTCAAAGGATGGCGAACTCGCAGGATCGCGAGAAGGGTCTGTTTGGTTTGTGAGATTGAGGAAAAGGGACGAATTGCCTCTGTTTCGGATCCTCTCCAGAGTGTCTCTCGCGAACGGGTGCTAATCGTTATCGCATGTCGAAACTCCCACCTTCAACAATGCTTCCACTGACGCTCTTTCATTCACGTCCTTCACCAGACACGCACCCACGAAGTCAACCAAATCGGACGACCAGCCCGATCCAGAGAGCGAAGGCGGCGGTCTGTTCAGCACGCGATTCATAATCTGAGCCGACGTGCAACCAGCAAAAGGGTGCTTGCCCTCCGCCATTTCGATAATACTCATGCCAAGTGCCCACACGTCGCTCTTCAAGCACGCTTCCTCTTCGTACACTTCGGGCGCCATGTACTTCAATGAGCCACAAGCTCCGCCCCGCTTTGAACAGGAATGTTCCAGTTGTTCAGCTAATCCGAAATCACCCAATTTGATCACACCGTTTTCCGAGATGAACAGATTGTCTGGCTTGATGTCCTACACCTCAATCACTCATTCATAACCCACGCGGTGAATGATCCTCTTATTGTGCAGGTACGACAACCCCAATAAACAACAACTCACCACCTCCCTCAACTCATCCTCCTTCAATCGATTCCCACTCCTCAAATACGCTCCCACAGACCCACAGTGACAGTATTCCATCACGATCTACTTCATCACCAACTAAACAAGAAGATCACCCATAACTCCCCCTCCGTTTGTATCATATCATAGAAACTCACAATATAGCGAGATCGGCATTCTCTCAGTAATCGCGTTTCACTCTCAATCTCGTTGTTATGAACGATCACCTTCACTTTCTTTATGGCCACAAGATCGTTTGATGACTTGTCTAGCGCAACAAACACCTCGCCAAAGCCTCTACCTCTAAGCCACATCCTACACCAACTACCCTCTTCCCAGCATGTCCCTAAACTCGAAATTACTCTCATCTCGGTCTTCCATTCTCAAGGAATGGATTACTGATTAGGGAGCAATATGGCATGGAATATCTCTATCTCTTCATCTCTTCACTCCTCTTTCATAGAACCCTTCAATCCATTCAATCATTGCCTCCCCGCTCCGAAACGAACCCATTGATCTGGATTTACTGCTTTGTTCTCCATAGGCGTACGCTTTCGTCCTTTCATTCGCATTTCCATGGAGTCCACCCACTACGCCATGTACCCCTCCCTCAATCGACACTCTCATCCCACAACCCATCCCGTGCTTCTGAGAGGAAACACCGGATCATCTCGATCCTTCCAAAAGTGTCTCACGTGAACCCAAATCTCCACTCCCATCACTCATTCCATCCACTTCTATCTTCCTTCCAGAACCCTTTCCAAAGACCGATGAAACTCCAGTTATCCCGTTACGCAATATCGAGAAGAGCAAAGATGAATCCTGTACACGATTTCTGTTTCCTGGAGTCACATCTAGCTGGATGACAAGAAGAGTGAAATGACGGCTTCCGAAGTGGAGCAACTGAAGGCGGAACTTCGCGCTCTCGGTTACCCCAAGAAGTGATTCTATATCCAATGCCATAACGAATAGAGAGTGGGCATTAGCCGATTTTGAGATTGGGAAGAAGATGGGAAAGGGCCGTTTTGGTAGTTCCCTATTCCTATATGTGACTCAATAGGTCGCGTATATCTCGCCCGTGAGATCAAATCCAAGTTCATTGTGGCCATCAAGGTGATTCAAAAGAGTGAACTGGAGAGGTGTGGCATCGAGAAGCAGATTCGGAGTGAAATTGAAATCCAGTCCCACTTGAAACACAAGAACGTTCTGCGCATGTACGGCTACTTTTGGGACAAGAAGCGTGTGTATATGATTCTGGAGTACTCTCCGAAGGGCGAAATCTACAAAGACTTGCTGAAGCGCAAGCGATTCAGTGAACGAAGAGCAGCGTCGTATATCAGTCGTATTGCCGCTGCGATTGACTACTGCCACCAGATGCATGTGATTCATCGCGACATCAAGCCAGAGAACATTCTCCTCGGACCCAACGTATTTCCCTATAATTACACAATGATTGTATAGGATGAGCCGAAAGTATCTGGCTTTTGCTGGGCTACACTCGATGATCCCGCTCCCACAAACCTGTGCGGCACGCTGGATTACCTGGCTCCAGAGATGGTGGATCACAAGCCCTACGATTCTACTGTTGACAATTGGTGTATCGGTGTATTGACTTACGAGTTTCTGTGTGGTTATCCTCCCTTCGAAACAAAGACGAAGGAAGAGACGTATGAACGCATTCGCACTTTGGATCTGAAATTCCCTCCTCATGTGAGTGAAGAAGCGCTGGATTTCATCCGTAAACTTCTTGTGTTGGATCCGAAGGGCCGAATGCTGTTGAAGGATGCATTGAACCATCCTTGGATCAAGAAGTATGAAGCATGAGCCGTTTCTGAATCCTTGTTTGCACACAAACAGTTCCCATCCACTGAAGTGGCTTTGATTCCAGGAATGGCAAAGAAAGCCAAGCAGCAGCACACGAACCAGAAGGTTCTCTCCAAAGCAGCCAAGTCCAAAGCGTTCTTCCACCGCTGTCGACATCATTCATAGCGTCAAGTCCTACAACAAAGAACCCAAGGTGAACAAAAAGCTGATAAAGAAGCACCGCGATTATCTCCGTGGACTGGAGAAGCGGAAGGAACAGTAGTGCCATTGATGCGTATTCACTATGTAGACTAATCGTAGCGAATCGAGCAACGCATAACGCACATGCTAAGGAGGTCGAAGCGCTGGAGAAGCAAATCGAGGAGTGGAGAATGAGGATTTCCTGTGAAGAGAAGGGAGAACCAGTCGCTCCAGTGGCTGGCAATGAGATGGAGGAAGACGACAACTACGCTTCTTTGTTCGAACAAACACTTGTATTGTACAAGAGAAAGATGGTATCGCTCCTGAATCCTCTTAAGAAGCGAATCACGTAGTGACGTCGTATTCAACATCGGATCTGCCTGCCAAATGTAGCTGCTGTTAGCAGAATCGACGTAGTGGTTGAGATGAAGGAGAGGCGACAATGCAGCCTGAAGTCCCTTCACCGAACCGTGTGGATGGACGCAGCGCTTCGTGTAACTACACTGATACAGTGGCCACAGAACTGTCCTCCACACTCGTCGATTTCGCGAATCAACGATACAGTAGAAATCGGCCACTTCCTTAACAGAGGAAGGCACATCCTTTGGGATCACACCATTTTCAAAGAAGAAATCAGGGATCGTCAGAGGATCACGCTCATCCAGCAAAGGAACGAAGATACCCTCGTTGCGTGCAATGCTTAGATCACGGTCATACCGTTCCGGAAGGAGATGACTCGCATCGCACCACACCACCATCCCTCTCCATTCTCTCATGATTCGAATGGATGCGATTGCCTTCCACGTATCCGCAAGATGATTCTGAGCGGGCCTCATCCACGAGGGAAACGCATTCCAATTGTACTTCCGAATGTACAAAGAGCCGGTTGAATGCATGGAGTTCTGGATCGCGTGAATCCGTTGAAAGTGGGAAAAGAGGGTGGAGAGATGATTCGCTCCCAAACCCAAATCACAGTACAGAATCGTTCCGTCTCCATCCGACAAGAGCATCGAGTACAGCGTGTTGAGGGAAGAGAGGAAGTGCGCGTCCGACGCGCCAGTGAAGAAGAGGATATCGGAGCGCATCACCGTTGCGTTGTACCTTCTCACTACTTCATCCGAAACGAAAGATGGAAGTTGTTTCGCATAGTGGTCGAAGAGGAACAGGTGATTTGGGTTATTGTACATCTCGTTGAATGGAACGGGATACACGATGCCCGAATCATCGTACTCTATCCGTCAGTTCATAACACGAGACAATACGGTTTACGCCAAACCGTCCAAAGAATTCAAGCTTCCCCGTGTTGTTATTGAATGGATACGCTTGTTCTGTATTGTTATAAGACGAAAAAAACGCGTACTTATGGTAATGAACGGAACCTTCTTCGCAAACGTTCCTCGTAGGGTAGGAAACTCCAGCTCAATTGTCCCGTCATCCCCTTCGGGACTCCAGTGAATAGCTACTGATCATCCCAGACTCGCTCGAAGCACAGAGGAAGAAGAACTCCAGCAATACCGCGAGAAGAAGAAACGAAGAGTGGACCGCCATGGCTTCTCTGTGAAGACCAAAGTGACAGTAGAGTGTGTTACAGAAAACAGTCCACTCGTCCTTTGAACAACCCATATCAAACATGTCACTTCTCAACTCCGCATCGCTGCCGTCTTCAGGCAGCATCTCCACAGGATCAACCGTCTGTCCCCCTTTGCCCATGCCAATCGCATCTCGTGGGTTCTCCTCCTCTTCAAGGATGCTCAGCACATACTGAAGTCCGGCATTCACCGCCATTTCGGCCACCGAGTTGCGAACAGCTTCCACTTCGTCTCCGTGAAAGATCACGCGAACCTTTTTCTCTGTGAGAGGCGACGATTCCTCCCTCTTCACCTCTTCTGCTGAATCCTCTGAAGAAGAGTCGTGCTGGTAAAAGAAGTGTTTCTCCGATTCGATTTCTTCTTCCTCTTCAACCGAACAGTTCTCAAGCACTCCCCCGACTTCTGGAGCGGGTTCAGGAATGGGAGCGTTTTCTTGCGAGAACAGGTGGTTCACGTACTCAGCGTTGATGGACGGGAGTGGGGGCTCCTGTTGGATCTCTTCGTGATGGGGTTCCAAATCGACTTCGTGATTTCCCTCTTCTTCCCGTCTAGAAGGGTCTTCTGATTCTTCTGATTCTTCATATTCCGAATCATCGTACACAGAATAGTCATATGCGGAATAGTCATAATAGGAGCTGGAATCAGAATCACTCTCTGAGCGTGACAAATCAGACGCAGGAACAACAGGTGCAGAGAACTGCACTGGCGGCCTTGATACAACAGGCTGCGGAAGCGATACTTCTTGAGAATGATCATCCGGAGAATCGTCAACCGCTCTCAAACTCGCATGACTCATCGACGGAACGATTGGAGTAGGCTCGCTATGTTGCATCTCAGAACTACCCGACGCGATTGCCGGCATCTCCACAAAGGGCTCCTCGATGCACCACTTCTCCAACTGGAACTCGTTCACAAACACATCCGTCGTCATATTCACGTTCGACACGGCGCCAGGCGCGCTCAGCGCCACATTACCCAACACCTGCCAACAATTCTCATTTCCCGCGGTGATGGGCATTCTCAAATCCGTACTCGCTTCACTCTCCACGAAGCTCACATCACCCGGGAACAGCTGCCGCAACACCGCACGACCCTCCGACAACACGTTCAGACTTCGTTCCAGACACAAGTCCACCTCCTGAAGAAGCGACACGTCGTAGAAGAACGCCTGGCTGTCGAAGAGGAGGAACTCGAACGACTTCAACTGGTACCCCAACGACCACAATTCTTCGAAGGATCGGAGGAGTTGAGAGTAGTGGGCGGAGGTGAGCGCGGCGTCGTTGCAGGGCTGGACGAGCTGGGACTCCTGGAATGGACCAAATAGCTACGAATAATGGAATTCCACAAATCGGAACGAAAACGTCATATGTCGCGTCGTCTTCGGTCACGCCGCTGAAGACGGTGGAGAGAGGCGGAATGGAAGTAACTACAATTGAAGACGACAGCCACACACACTTCCCGCGCGCTGAACATCCGAGTAAAACCGGTTGAGGAGTTTCATTTTCTGAATGAAATCGAACTCGTTGGCGATCATGGGCCGCCACACGCAGACGTACGCGTAACCGCCACACGTCGCGTATTCCCACGTGCGGTTGGAGGAGTGTGGGTGGATGATGAAGACAGTGTGGCGCTATGGTTGAGAAGTGAGCGATGACAGACCTCGAGCGTGCCGGTGTGTCTGACGACATTGAAGAAAAGTGGGGGTGTGTTGGGGTTGGAGAGGAAGGGATGGAGTGCGAAGGAGAGGTTGACGAAGGAGAGGAGAGAAGACGAAGGAGGAGGGAAAGGATAGTGAAGGAGAACAGAGTGTGGAACGATGGAAGGGTATTGTTGGAGAAGGAAGACGACAGTGTCGCGAAGAGAAGAAGAGTGAGTGATGATCACGAAGTGCGAAGATGATGGCGAAGAATGACAATGGCGAAGACACTGCGCGAAGAGTGCCAAGTGCTTGTTCTCAAACACACCTACACCTAACACCGTTGTCTCAATCGCACTGATCACACACTCATCCTCCTTCATCGCGTAACCTCCTTCAGATGAGTCATGCAACACCAACAATACCCCTGTGATAACACGACACGAAACCACCGCCATTCTCCCGCCATTGCGCGCACAATTCACCATCCGTCAAATACTCCGAAAGTTCGTCAAAGGTTTGTTCCCGCTCCTTCTGCCCACACTGAAGGTACTTCGCCTCCATGTACGCGTTCATCGTGTTCTCGCAGCTACAGCGCACGTATGGCAGAAATAGCGGCAAATTCACCACCTCGTCGCCGAACTCCGTCAGCACCAGTGTTTCCACGCGACCTGGCGTGCGCAAACACGAACTAGAGGTGAAGAGAGAGAGGCGTTTCAGACTAGACATTTCCCGCCAAGTTCAGCAGAGCGTCGTAGCAACGACTGTTCAGTTCCTGTTTTAGGAAGAGGGAGTTGAGGTTCACAGGGAAGGGGTCGTAGGAGTGGGTCTCTTGCGACCATATCTCGGCTAATCGCGGATTGCGGATGATCACGAAGTAACTGAGAACGCTCAACGAGGAAGACGCACTGAGAGTGTACAGCGAAACTACCTCCGTTTTGGGCGTTAACGGAGCCAACTCCAGATTCTATCCATGAAACGGAGAAACCGTGGAAACGAGAGTTTGGTTGGAAGAAGCGATGATGTCCGCGTTCTTGATGCAGGACGCTTTGAAATAGGAGGAGGGGAACAGAGAGCCGTTCAGGGGCGATTGGAGCGTAATCGACCTGAATGTGATTGACACTGAGAGCACGAACCGTGTTTCGGGACTTACGGAGTACACGAACAAGTAGGTCTGGGGCTGGAGGTGAATTTGGTTCTACGCGGAAACGAAAGGAGGCGAGCATACGGTGATCATCGCGTAGTACGAAAAGAGGGATTCCGGAATGGCCTTGCACGGCATGACACTCACAGACAAGCAGCTGCATTCAAGGAACGATGTCACGTCACTGTCAACGGTCATTGGCTGTTCCTTCAGGATCTTGTTGTGCATCTCATCACCCTACACTGTCAAACGTGGAAGCCAAATGCACTTCATAGAACGTCAGTATCTGGGTGTTTTCCAAGTAGTTGTCGAAAAGAGGGATTCTACTGTTGCAGATCCCGTCGTTGAGCACGGGAGCGGTGGATGAATCATAAACCCGTTGATTCTCCAGCGCGTACAGGTCGTTTCCGTTCCTGTCGTATTCGTCACGAATATAGGCGATGAATCGTTCTGCGTAGCAATGTGCGTCACGCTCGTCCATTCGATGCAGCTCGGATACCTTGAATTCACAAAAACGCTTCTCGCGCATCGCATACACAACAGCACTCTTCTCATCGTTTGACAGCACGCACAGGACTCCGTACTTCGCATTATCCTACAACCGTCACCACGAGCCCTTCCACCCCTCACAAATTGGACCCAATCTCCGATCTTCAGGTACGGCGAACGACTCATGATGCAACGCCCCAAACGAATCGAATAATGAAGTCGCCATTCTCTTCTCCACGACACGAACGTTATGAGTTCCGCGGCTCTCCGTTGCCTCTCACAACAGGTATTGAAGTCGAGCAAGAGTGCTGGTTGGAGTCGTATCGTGTTGGGAACGCGGTGTCTCAGACCTTCGTATTCCTCTGTGTGGAGTGCAGGAGGTTTGTTTCAACGGGGCTTTTCGTCGGAATCGCAGGACCTGATGAATCGCATTCTGAGCAAGTATCCCGCCCCCGAGACGAAACGAGCCAAGTTCGAGATCATCAGTGAATTCTCTCGTCAGAAAGTGAGTCTCGAAATGGTAAGCAGCCCGTTTTTGGCTCCTATTCCGTAGCAGAAGCAGCTACTCGCAGAATTGGTTCATTTGAACGAGAGACTGACCGAAAAGGTGGCTTGCTGGGGGAGTCGATGAGGCGTAGGACTTGGAGACCATTCTCTTTTCCCTCGTGAAGCAGAAATACTACCTCAGCGTCATCGCGTTCACGGACTACTGTCTGCAGAAGAATCTCGTCGAGACGGAAGAGGGCGGTGATGCGTAGGCTCCTCGGCTTTCGGAGACGAGCGTGTATTGGTTGTTTTACTGCTGCGGTCTGTTTAAGGACACGTCCGTGCTGAAGGACGTGCTGAAGGCAGTTCCGAAATCGGTCAAGGGAAAGTACGTGTATAAGGCGAAACTCGCCAAGTCGTTCTTCTGCTGCAACTGCTATGAGGAGGGTTCGTTGATTCTCAAGCACTTCGAGGAAATGGGCTTTCCGTACAGCGATTGCAACGGATATCTTCTGGAAGGACTGGCGCTGGGAGAGTACTACGACGAATGCGTCCGCGTGTTTGAAAAGATCCATCGTCTCGTCGAGAATCAATCGACTCAGAGTGTGGTCAAACCCGTTCAGATTTATGACAAATGCTACTACGCGGCCTTCATTTCGTATTGCAAGCTGAATCGAGAGGACGATGCTCTCCATGTCAAGAGAGAAGCGGAGGGCAACGGCGTCATGCTGAGCATTCGTTGTTTCGACGCTGCGTGCGAGATGGTGGATCGCTCGAAGGAATGGAAGCGACTTTCACAGCATGTCTTCGATGTTCTCCAGAAGAAGAATATTACCGTGTCGGATGTGCAGTAGTTGTGGAGAACGATGCGTTATTCTTAGGAAGACGATCATTTGCGCGAGAGCCAAGGAATTGCAGTTTGAGAAGGGAGTCAAGTACATATCCGAGTATTGCAAGCACTACGACACTACGCTGGACATGAACGTGAACAATCACGAGCTGAGTGGGGAAGGGAGCTGCGATTAACCGTAGTCCTGCAATGTCGTGATTTGAGCGAGTCGATGTGTCGAATGCGCGTGATGAAGCTGTTCGGAGACGTGGAGAAGAAGTACAAGTGGAACGGAGCCGAGTCCCTCCACATCACGGTGCGAACGAGTAAGGCGCAGGGAGGCATCATCCGGTTGCTGCAGAAGGATTTGTATCCACCCATCGGAGCGTCCATTGACGTGGGGCCTCTCCCGCCTGTTCATGTGTAGGGAAGCAATATGGTGATCAACGTGATGGACTTGGTGCGGTGGTACAACCGGAAACCGTTTCAGTTCAAGTACTTTTTGTAACGTCGATTTGCGCTGTTTGTTGCCAACGCGTATGAATCGGGGGGTCCCACGAGCCCGCTTCCCGCTCCAATTCTTAGCTGCTTCACGATTGTGATATAAGAATTCCACTTTGCTCCCCCGTCTCCACCTATTGAAATCATCGATTGGAGTAGGCACTGTGTGCCAGGTGGCTCGAATTCAAAATGCCTCTCAATGCCGTATTTCTCGTCTTCATGGATTTCGATGTGTTTCGCAACGTTTCGCTGCTTCACCAAGGGTTCGGTTGCGTTTCCGGGGCTCATGTGCAGGATCTATCTGTTTCGCATCCACTTGAAGAATCAGGACGACGGCCAAATCCTCTTCTGCAGCTCCAATCCTTGCACCAAGTCAAACATCCGGAACAATCGCTACGTCCCTCCGTTCTTCCGTTCTCATGCATAGATCGATGACGCTGCTCTCTACTACAAGCCTTGCTCGGTGGACGTGACCCAGAACACCTTCGTGTCCCGTAGTATCCTGATTCGCTACACTGGCGAAGAAGCGTCTGTGCGGGATTCGTGCTGCTGGCGAATCGAAGTGCCCTACGAGGAAATGAACGACACCTCGCTGGTTTTCAGCGTGGATCTGTATTCCCAGCAACCCATCAAGAACGAGAACCACGTCACCGCCTATTCGCAAAACCCGACCGTTGTGTCGTCTTCTATCCCATCACATCTAGTTCATCGGGTCACAGATCATCACCATTCCGCGCGTGAGCAGCGACTCCGATCTCAGCTACATTCACCTCTTCTACCCGCAGCAGGGCGTGTGCGAGTTGAAGGGCGTGCTCTTCTGCTCTCTCGTCGATCTTCGCTACTACCCCACGCTTCGCTCCATCACGCCTCAACCTTCTGCGTCAGAGAGCGACGAGGAGCCTGTGGCGATCAGCGAGTACCTCTTCGCGCAGTGCAAGGTGAGTTCGAAAATGGGGGGTCACAACAAGACGGTGAAGGACATCGAGCGCGCGTACTCGAAGTGGCGGGAAGAGGTGTATCAGTGTTTGGAGACGAGTTATTATCATATTGTGAACTGTTTACACGGCATTTGGGAACAAATAGGGACGGGCGACAGCAATTGTCCCCTATCTGATTTCCCTCCTTTTGTCCTGCCCCATGACCAATATCCTTTCGATTTCTGTCAGGTCGTCCTTCATCGTTACGCTTTCCCGCCATTCGCATTCCTCCTCCTTTTCCCTCCAACCCAATTCCTCCTTTTCCCTCCAACATCACTCCTCCTTTTCCCTCCAACATCACTCCTCCTTTTCCCTCCAACCCAGCTCGCCGCCACTCTCCAGTCCCGTGATGGGATTCTCCACCCCTCCTTTGTGCGGATCCCCGCGATTGTCCGGCATGGAGGGGGCCACACGAATTCGCTGCTTTGAGGCCATCGACTGTTGCGACCCCCCAGATTTGGATCTGTCGGAGACGCGCGCGAGTGTTGAATTTCTTCAGAAAGAAGAAACCAGTCGGCAAGAAGTGGATGAAACGGCTCGCGAGTACTCGAACCGTCTCCTTGCTGGCATTGGCGTGTGCACGAAGCAGCTGTGGGCATTGCACGATCAGCTGGTGTCCACGATTCAGAACAAAATGGGCGAGATTTGCGCCAAGTGGAGTTGTGACCACGAGCGTGTGTTGAACGAGTACTTGAACCGGTTTGTGTTGCTGAATCGACTGAACGCGCTTGACCTGAGTGGCGAGGTGCGTGTGAGAAAGCGGCGTTACAATCAGACATCGGACGTGATTCAAGAACACCGATTTATCTTCCAAACCGTTCACGAGAGTGAGTACTTCAAGTGGGTGTGGTGGGTTGAGATGACCACAGAGATGTCACCCAGTACGAGTTGATCGGCAACGACTCGTTACTGGCGTATATGAGAGCCGGCGCGTCCACTTCTTCGCGTCCGTTAGTGTTGGTGGAACAATACGGCGTTTCGCCGCACAACAACAAAGGGGACAAGACCAACTGGAAGTGTCCCAATCAGGCGTGCAAGCGGCCCTGTCCCAGCTATATGGACCGCTGTCCCTATTGTTTATCTGACCGTGTTTCGCCCCCTCTTCACGTTGTCTTCACTCTCCACGGATTTCGGGTAGGATTCTGCCGTGGTGTTAATCGCAGGCACAACCGTCCGACATGAAACACTTTCAGGACCACCTCCTTCTCCGCCACCACACACTGCGCGTGTATTCGCTTCACTCCTGTTTTGAGAACACGACGAAATCCCTCGTGATTCTGGCTTCGCGCATCGCGCAAGAAATCAGCACGATTTTGAACTCGCTGCTGTCCAAATCGCTCTCCATTCATCACATTTCCTTCATCGGACATTCCATCGGGTCGCTGGTGTTGCGTCTGGCGTTCAACAACCCTCTATTGAGCCCATTCACCAAGTACTTCCATTTGTTCTTGTCTCTCAACGCGCCGCACGTCGGCGTGTTGTTCGCGCGCAAGCCGCTGGAGTGGGGTTCAAAGGTGTTATCTCTTGTTGGCTCTTCGGCGCTGGTGGACGAGTTGTTGTTGAAGGACGCGAAGAACCCGCGAAACGCGTTGTTGTATCGAATGGCGCTGAATCATGGTGGGAAAGAATTGGGGCAGTTATGTGTAGGGTTGTCCCAGTTCAAGTATTTCTATTTGGTGTCGTCGTGTCAGGATGCGTTCGTTCCGTTTCACTCGGAACGCGTCGAAACCACTCCAAGCATTCTGGAGACGGAATCGGAGGAGGCGGACGCGTACCAGGAGATGGTGACGGCGTTCTGGAGAGAGTTCCGAAGGGAGGAGAACAAGACGGTGATAAAGAAGTTCGATGTGTGTTATGATGTGAGGGAAGTGGAGGTGAGTGAGGGATAGAGTATCAACTTTTCGCTGGATTCGTTGATCGGGAAGACGGCGCACATCAACATACTGAAGGACGTTAGCGTGATTGAGATCCTCTTGTCCAAGATGGAGGAGTGTTTTGCTGAGTAGTTCGTGTTTGTTGGGCAAACAGGTCAAATCGCGTCACTTAACAAGTCGTCGTCGCTGCTCTCTTCCTTCTGTTTTGGAGTTGAAGGCTTTTCTTTCGTCTTCTTTGGAGGGGAGCGCTTTGGTTGCGCCTTGCTGTTCTTCGGTCGCTTTGGGATGGTTAGGTGGGTTTCCTTCACGCATGTCTTTTCCTTCACTCTTGTCTTTTCCTTAACCTCCGTTTTCACACCCTTCACCTCCTTCACACTAATCCCCTCACACTCACTCACACTCCACTCCACCTCCTCACAACTCACACCTCCACGCGACGACACGAAACCACCTACCATCCGAACACGGTGAAACGACAAGAAAAAGGGAAGAACTCTCTTCACCTCCTCACAGAAACGCCGAACAATCGCACACGCTCTCCTTTCGCTACACGACGCACCATAACAAGGATTCATCCCACGACAAAACACCTCCTCCGGCATCATTTCGTCCTCCACCTCCACATACGTGCCACTACACGCCGTTCTCAAGTTGAACTACGTCACATATCACTACCCAACACGTACGTAATCACACAGGAAGGATTGGAAATCAGAGGCGCTTTGTGGAAGGTAGTGTTCGTAGTCGTGTTGTTTGTTCATGCGTTGGCGTTGTGTGAGTGGAACAAAGGACGCGTTCACGACACTGCGAATGGTTACACGCTCTCCGGTGAGGAGGGAAAGGACATCTGTTCCCGCGGAGAGGGGGTGACGAAGGGGAAGACAGCTATACACCGCGGGAATGAAGGAGAAAAGGAGGGACGCTCCATTGGCGTCGGGAAAGGCTCGAATGGAGAAGGACACACTTTCGATGAATCCTCGCTCCTGACACGCGGTAGGGGAGCACAGTAACAAGGAGTCTGCTATACATGAGGCTCAGGCTTGATGGGAACCAAATGGTGTGATCGCGCCATTCACAGCCAATAGGCGTCGGATGAAGCAATCAACACAGCCCTCTATGCTAAAGCGAGCACACCATCTACAACCCAAATGATGAAGAGATGGCGGGGATTGCGCCTCTGAGAAGGTGAGTCGAATCGACGCTTCCTCTGCAATCGCATTCGCAATTTGCACTACAGAATCCAACTTCTGCTCCTTCTATCCCTGATTGACCCCTCCCTGTTCTACTCGGACGAGAACAACTATGCGGTTGTGACAAAGAGGGGACGCAAAGTAGTTCACGTCGATGAGACGGTTCGACAGCATGTCGGAAGAATGACTGTGCAGCTCTTCATGCAGAACGACTTCCACGTAGTCGTACTGGTCCAGAAGAATCGCTGTGTCGAATCGCACGTCCACGGGTTGCATTGTGCCCTCTTTCCATCTTGGAGGGAAATGTGAATCTCCGTTTCTTTCTGCGTTCCACACAATGAGCATTATCCACGGAACCCGTCATCCTCCATCTCCTCTCCCGTTCCGCGAAAACTCCATCTGAATGATTACCCCACTCCATTTCCTGCATGATGGAACGTTGAAAAGACCCACTCTTCTTTTGGCGCCATTCTCCCTTTTGCGCCCTTTTGCGTACATTTTTCAATCAAATCGTCTGCCTTTTTGCAGCGAACCTGCATTCCGGGTGCTCTAGCACATACATCAAGAGGGGACGTTTCGGTTGCGTATTTGGTTTCTTGGGTGCATTAGCCTTACAACACACTACTGATGGAACAGTCAACTCCAATTCTGCAGAAGAAGCAATCCTATGCGAAACAGGAGGCATCTCCTATCGGCGCGCGCGAACTCTTTCCTCTTGTGGCGGAATGCGCTTCCCTCCTGACGAATAGACCTCCCAAAACGGACAGAGCTCCATTTCGCCCGTGCGGTTGTACGCTGCTCGCTGCATGCTGAGTCTGAGGAAGTCCATCGTGAATGGACGACTGCGACGACCCGACTCGAGCGTGCACTCGAGTCCTGTTCGGTTGTCTTCGCCCAAAAGGGCAAAACGAGCGCCTTCTCCCACCCTTCACGGTTCCAAGCGCTTCTTTTGTCCCCGACTTCCCACGCCGATAGAGATCCCTTCCAACGCGCTAGAAGGGGGTGGCAGCAATCGGACTCCCGATGCGGTTTCCTTCTCTGACTACAAACAGTTTATCGTGTTCGCGTATGGCTGAGCAATAGAATGGTGGCGGGACTGATGCGGAAGACGAAAACCATCCCGTTCAATCTGATGGACTTCTCTCACGGCACAAATTGCTCTATGCCTGTCATCTGGGCGGTGGTCACAGTGCGCGCTCGCCATCTGTGATGATTCGTAGATTCTGGAAAGGGTTGGCGGCGCGACTGTGAACGGAAACCAGGTCTCCTTCTCTACCGAATCCAAGGTCGCTTCCAAACTGAAGCTGATCATCGTGCGCAATCGCCGATTCCTCTCATTCTTTAGTCGTCGTGCGACCTGTCTTCTCATCCAACCATGGTGCCTTCCATTATCACGAAGGAAGGCTCGTCCACGCTTCCGAACGCCATTCTCCTGGATCATCACGGAGTCGTTTGGACGAACAACGACGCGTTTCCCTTCTCCGTTTACCCTTCACACTACGACATCCCATTCACTCCCGGCGAAGCATCGAGCATTACCGCCTCTCGCATCGATCTGAGCAATCTCCCTCCACGACTGTCGAGAGAGGAACTGGAAAACGGCAGAGCCTTCGTTGAGCGCTCCATTCGCAATCTGCCGCAATTCTCGCTTTGGGAGAAGGGACTGGCGATGGGACCTAAGGAGAAGTGCCTGATCGACATGGTTGTGCTGAAATTGTCGCAGAATCGGGAATTATCGTTCCTTGATTTGGTGACGATGATCGTGACAAATCGGCAGGAGGGCGAGTTCCGCAGAGAGTTGCTGCTTCTCCGTTTTATTCTCGTTACGTTGACGTCGTTCAATGTGCTGGAGAGCACGCCGAGTCAATTCTTGTCATTGTCTTCTCTGACCTCCTCTTCTCGTTTCCGCATCGCTCCGCTCTATCTCGTATGTGTCTCATTCGTGTCTCATTCGTGTAGAGGGCGCTCTCCTGGGAGTCGGACGCTGGATCATCCCAAGGCGAAGGTGCGAGTCGAGCCGCGAGGAACAAGGACGTGAAACGGGATTCCGTGACGAGCTTCATTTGCGAGCAGCTGCTCATGGATCCTTCGATCACGTTGTCAATGCTCTTGGAACAAGTGTACACGAATTTTGATTCCAAGGAGCTTCCCTCCTTTCAAGAGGTGCAGAGAGCGATGCAGAATCGGTATGAAAGAGCGCTCTCACGGTACGAGTCATTTGTTAAGTAGTTTCCCCAACTTTGTACAGTATTCTCTGCAAGGTCTGTTTGTTTGCCAATTCGACCTCTTCTTATCACGCTGTGCTCCCCGTGTGCAGAAGAACACGAAGGAAAAGATTGGATGAAACGCCCTGTCTTTGCATGACGTTGCATTTCCGTCGCTATTGCTGTTTTGCCTTCAGAAGCATTTTCATCCCGTTCCGTATAAGGGCTTTTGCCGCACCTAGCATCGAAGAAGAAAAGGGGTATTCCATTCATGAATGACCGTTCACGGAATAGACCACATGTCGGAAACTTCTGAAGAGAAGATTGATCGCGAGAAGTTTATCACGTAATCCGAGATGGAAACGGCTTAGTTGCAGAACTCTCACCAAGTTGCAGAAATCCTTAAAGGAGTATTGTAAAAATCCTCAAAAATACAAGGACAAGATTTCTAAAGCATACAAATGGTGATCGCCATGTCGTTCTCTCATTCAAAGGATGGAGAAATACTGCTATCTACTACTCATTTCGGATCCGAGCTACTATCTAGAGAAGGGAGTGGACTCCATTTTCTGGAAAGAGCGCTTCTACAAGCCGATCGAGATTGAGCGCTCCAAACTGAAGGATCCGTCCCAATCGCAAAACGAGGACGTGAATGCCATCCGAATCGATGATGAGTAGACCAAAACGCAATTGCTGTCGCTTATCGAAGAGGGGATCGATTACTACACGTATGTCTTTCAACAGATTAAGCAGATTCAAGCCGTGGAGCGTATTTGCGGATGGAAGGATTGACGTGTAGTGGGCGGATCATCATCGACGCTCTTCTCTCAACACACGAAAGTCATCTTTTCACACCACGTCCTCATCCACCTCGGCGATCTTCAGCGCTATCGGATAGAAGTGCAGAACCCCGAACCCCAAGATCATGCCTACGCGGAAGCCGAATCGTTCTACAAACAGGCGATCGCGCTGGATCCCACGAACGGCGACGGCCACCACAAGCTC
>ERZ780157.1978-NODE-1978-length-20520-cov-4.178353_pt1 | contig 20520 bp, 25 predicted proteins | sample MGYA00511169_ERZ780157 | MGnify/ENA primary metagenome ERZ780157 (study PRJEB29588, sample SAMEA1965149) | human gut metagenome | biome: human gut; feature: human-associated habitat; material: faeces | place: Denmark | collected 2008/2010 ... | reverse complement strand
GCGCGAAGGAGGACGACGGTCCTCACATTGAGGAGGTGGATTAAGCGGTTTCATTTAGAAATTGGTGGTGTGGGGTGTTTGTTGGAGAGAATGAGAGAAGAGTTGTTATCTAATAGGTTGATGATCAAGGGGTCACTAAACGAGAGTGGTAGAAAAGGATATCTTTGAGGGTATCTATGAATGCTGGTGAAGTAATTCGTGAAGGAGAGCCTTCTTCAAAGCGTTTTCGTGTTTCCATCGAATCAGTTCAGTCTCTTCCCGATCGGTATTTTGTTTATGAGAATGAACAGTACTCGCACGTGATAACAATTGTGGATGAGGATACCATCGCGTATGGGAGTCATGATTCCAACATGAAGGATGAGTATTTCATTATGGCGAGAAAGAGCCAGAGGCGATTTCTGACTGTTCTGTATGTGAATGAAGACGGAAATGCTGTTCCTGCTGAATTCGACCAGGAGAAGGTGGAGATACTCGATATTAATGGATTTGGAGAACGATGGGAAGGACCTACCTTAAGAAACTGTCCATTCGGTTGGGGAAAACGATTCGATGAAGAAGGAGAGTTGGTGTATGAGGGGTTCTCTGTATTCGGAAAGTACTCACTGTATGGTACTGAATACGATCCAGGATCACATATTGTCTTGTATGAGGGCACTTGGTGTGATGGTCTTCGTTGTGGAAAGGGCAGGCAGTTTGATCGAAATGGTTCTCTTTTGTGCAAAGGAGAATGGGCTGGAGATTATCCAATCACTACGTCTTGTCTGACAGTTCCAGATTCAACCGATCTCCTTCCCCCAATTGCCTCTCTCATCGTTTCTCTTACCATTGACAAGAAGTGTTGTGGCTCCAATTCGTCACTCGTGTTACAGTCGTTTCCTCGATTGAGAGACCTGATGATTGACGAGGAGTCATTTGGGAAGAAGAGCGAAGAAGAGTTGTTGTTCGCTTGTGTGGATTGTCCTGAACTGGTGGGCATCGTCATTGGAGAGAAGGCAATGCAGTTCTTCAGTAGAATGATTATCACTGGTGAGAATGAATGCGTGAAGTGAGGCGTAGACAATCCAAAGCTGCATATGGTGTCTCTTCAGTCCCAGTGCTTCACTCTGTTTTCTGAACTGAGAATTGAGAGTGAGAACATGCTTTGATACTGAGAGAATAGGAAATGCACGGCTAAGTAATCTAGTTGTTGGTGACAATTCTTTTACTGCTATCGATGTCGAGACTGAAGATATCATCGAGAATACGCTTTCATTGTGTGATCTTCCCGGATTGCACACATTTGTGGTTGGTAATAGTTCTCTCTATCCTATTGCACAAATGAAGTTGATGAGTTATCATGGGATATGATACTCACCCATAGACATTTGTGAGAGTGTTTCTTGTCGCTTTGGTTATCATTCAATGTATGCGCTATCACTGGAATCCTCTAGTTCGTTATGACAGTGAATGAATTATGATTAGATGCTCAAACCATAACGAGAGCCTTAGAAGGAAGAGTCAACGTTCAGAATGACTTCACGGGGAAGTATCCGAATACTATTGAGTCATTGGTGGTGAAGGACATGGAATACAACGATTTACAACGGAATGATGCATTCAAGATTGAATCCTACTTGAATCTGAAGGAGATCATCATCCACGATGGCAATTTCTCCCTAAGTAGTGGTTTTCTCTTATCAGAACTCCCCCTTCTTCAGACGCTAGTTGTGGGGAACAATTCCTTCAATCTTTATGGAAGTATTAGCTTTGAAGCACCGTTTTCTATCACGAAGTGTCCCTCGTTGAGAACCATTACCATTGGAGAGTCTTTCCACAACTACACTTCATTCCATCTGTCAGGTGAGGTTGCAATTGGTGTGTGAGTGTAGACTGTGATCAACTTCAGTCCTTCACCATCACTTCCAACAAGCTCGGCTCTTTCTGTCTTGCGACCGAACTGTGCTTAGAGAGTCGTTCATTCCGGCACTTGTGACACACAGATCTTCCTTCTCTCGAACGCATTTTGATTGGACCCAACTGCTTTGTGAACGTGAAGACGGTTGTGCTTGAGAGTGGCTTTTGTCGTTTCCAATGATGAATAGACCTGGCTTCGTTGAAATCGATTGAGTTGGGTACAAAGGTGTTCCATGGAGATAGCGTTCTATCTTCTCTCGAGTATTATCCATGCAAATTCGATTCGTCTCTGGTAATGAAGAGTAATGAATGGCATAAGAATGACAACCAGATCTGCCTCTTCTTGAGGAGATGATTATCGGCGTGGGATGCCTTTTTTATCAGAATCATGTTGAGTTAGCGAGTTGACCAAGAACACACAAGTGATGAATAGACATCCCCAATCTCACATCAGTCTGTTGCTATGGTTTCTTTCTTTATTTGACTGAGCTGGTGTCTGAGAACGCGGATTCTCTGGCGACAGCATTCAGAAACAGATCTCCTGTCTGCAACTACGAGCCTGCACTTCCTTTCTCTGACGAGTCCATAGTGACTGCTCCCAGATTTGGTGACACAGTGTATCTGAATGGAGATTGTCCACCTGTACCAAGACTCCATTCCAATATGGATACGCCAGGTGTTCTTTTTGCCAAGCAGTTCTTCGTGTGTAGCTGTAATGCTTACAAATGTGCTTGCAGCTTGGGAGCGATGCATTCTATTCCTCCTATTAGTGTGAACAAGAACTGGTGGTCAGCGATCAAGTGTTTAAGGATTGCAAGCAGAACTGGAAACACTGTGGAGTTGGAGGAAGTGGATTTGTCGTCTCTCACCAATCTCCGCTCGCTTCACATCGAAGAGCGTTGTTTCCTCTTCGCCAAACGATTCATTGTCCATGACCTTCAGTTCCTCAAGTCCATTCACATTGAACGATACTGCTTTGTTGTTAACTGTGAGGCGGTACCTGATTCTCTTCTATCCATCAAAGACTGCCCTCAGCTCGAGTCCATACACATTGGAAGTGTGTGCTTCTATTCCTATTCTTCAATGGAACTGGAGAGTGAGTGGAGAGTGGAAGGATTGATGGAATAGACCTTCCTTCACTCGTGTCGTTTTGTGTTGATGGTGATAGCTGCGTTTTTGGTTCCTTCTACTTTGCACGGTTTTCAATGAATTGTACTGTCGTATTGATGTTCTCAAGAATAGACCTTCCTTCTTTGAAATCGATGATCTTGGGGGACGGTTGCTTCCGTGAAATACCCCGTGTTGAGATGACAAGTGAGGATGAGTTGAGGCACTTATCTCACAGATCTTCTTCAGTTGGAACTGCTACGTATTGGCTCATTCGCCTTTGAGGGAGGCGGAAGCTCTCACGATGGTATTGATTTTGACATAAGTGATACCGTGTTCATTATGGAAAGTATGTGTTGCATGTCAAATCACTATCAGATTTACCGTCCTTGAAACGTGTTTCATTTGGAAGTGACTATTGCTTGTCTAAGTTTGATTGTGCATATTTGAAAGGTGTGCTATTCTTTGATGGAATGAATCATAGACATTGGTGCGTTTGAATGTGAGTATTGGCCTAAGGGGTTATTCCAGGGCGCCTGTAATGTCATAATTGAGAGTGGGAGTTGAGCTCTGTTGTGAATTGTAGATGCTCCTGGATGGTCTGAACACATCTCAGTAGCCAATTATATGCGCTGCTTATACAATCCTCAGTGTTTCAATCCATCATCCTTATCCTCCACTCTCACGCATCTGGATTGTTGTGCTCATTGTGGAAGTGAAGAGGATGTGACAGAGTTGTGTTTGAAGGAGTATCCTTGTCTGGAATCCATTCACATTGGTTCCTATTCCTTCCCAAATATCCAGAGCGTGGAGGTGAATCATCTCCCGCAACTGAGGCAGTTCGTTGTGGAGGATCACTGCTTTGTGATGCTTGCTTATGTTAATCTGGGAATGGCATGTCGTGTAGAGGATTGTCCTCTTCTTGAATCCATTTTGATTGGCATTGGGTCGTTCCGTTTCTACAATACACTAGCATTAACAAGTGATGAGCTGAGTTGCGAATTGAATACTAGATCTCCCCCTTCTGAAGTCATTGTGCATGGGAACTGAAGAAGATTGTATCTCCTTTTTCTTTGCGGAGTATTTTGAACTGCGAGGTCAGGCAGAATGGAGTGGAGTGATGGAATAGACCTACCGTCATTGCAGTCCGTTACACTTGGCAATAGCTGCTTTGCAAATGCTACGTCAGTATCGTTTGTGAGTAGTCACTCAAGTGTCTGCTTCATGTTCAGATCTCCCTTCTCTCACTGACCTTGTTCTCCATCCACTCCCATCTTACGTATTTCGCGATGAAACTACCTTGTTCCCTGGAGAGAAACTCAACGCATTCACCAAAACGCTCTCTATTATTGATTTGCCTTCGCTTCGCCACATTCGTGGAGGCGGCTTGGGTCAGTTCAATGACATGAACATAGTCACATTGAAGAGTGAGTGCGGCTTAGTGGATTGAACGGTAGATGTCTCGAATGACCTTGAGATTGACATTCCTGAGTCTTTTGGATGGGTTCACACCATTACAGTAGAGAGGGGTGAATCCGACTCTTCCACGCTGGAGCAGTTCATTCTCGCTGCCTCCTATCACTTCTCCCACGCCTCGTATCAAGACTGTCTCTCTCACTCCGTGGAGGAGATCGATGTGAACACCTCAGTTGAGAACAGCATAACCATCACCGAGCTCGATCTCTCTTCCTTCCCTCACCTCTCTTCCTTCCGCTGCGCGTCCTTCGCCTTCCCCAACGTGCGTGTGTTCAAGTGTGAGAACCATCGCAACATCCAGTCCATCTCGGTTGGGAAGAGTTCGATGTGTGGGAAGGAGGGTCACTTCACTGTGCGTGGTTGTGCGGCGTTGCATTCGTTGTGTATCGGGAGTCGGAGTTGTGTGAAGTTCGTGGAGTTCGTTGTGCGAGGTGTGTGCTTTTCCTTGTTGTGATGTATAGATTGTGATGCATTGAAGACGCTGGAGGTGGGTAAGGAGAAGGAATATGCTGCCTGTTTCTATAACTGTCACGAGCTGAGGATTGAGAGTGAGTGAATAGAGAGGGGATTATTACATAGACTTGAATGCTCTGGAACGAATCGAAGTGGGAGCGGAGTGCTTCTATGAAGTGATCACAGTGTCGATTTCCAGTAATCCCTCTCCTATATGAGATGAGGAATAGACCTCTTAAACCTTTCCGAAATGGTGTTTGGATTGTTCGCTTGTTCTGGTGAGTGCTTTGGGATGGAGCCTAGCAATATCACGGTGGGAGTGAATGACAGCAGCTCTTTCAGGATGAGAAGTGAGAGGGTTGAAGTACAGTTGATGTGATAGACCTTCCGAAGTTGCAAGTGCTGAGAATGGAAAGGAATGGACTCCATATGATTTGTATGATTGAGAGTGTTGATTGTATTGTTGACTGACGAATAGACGTAAGTGTGGATATCCATCGTTCGTCTTTCACTAACTGCTTTGAAAAGAGAGCATTATTTGTGAAGAGTGAGATTTGGTTGTGATGGTGATCAGTAGATTCCCCAGATATGGAAACTCTAGTTAAGAGATATGCACTTGTATTCACTTCACTCTGTATTGACTCGTAGAAGATGTAGTGTGATTCTGTCTTCTCATCGCTGCTGCTTGATTCATTTTTCAATTCTCCTTTCCAACAACTGTTTGTTTCCACAGTTCTTAACTCATTTTGATACCCACCTCCGCCATCCACTCCTTTCAGCTCAGACCCTTTCCAAACAATTTCACCCACCATTCCCTCCATTATTCAAACACATAACACCCACTCCCTCCCTTCTTCTTCATTAACCCTCTCCACGATCCACTCAAAACGCAACTCCCCCATTTCAAACAAACACACCCATTCTACACATATTCAACTACGCGTCGTGGATGATCCCCAACACTTGCTTTTCGTACTACACATCACCTCGCAACCCACCCCACACATGATCTACATCATACGTCACGTTAAAGGTGGCTGCCGCCTCCAGCAACTCTCTCCGAATCACACTTCCCTCCTCCTTCATGGCATTGTACAACCGGTTATACTCCTCCGCACTAATCTTCCCGCTCACCAGCATCTGCTCCACCGTCGACTCGATAAAAGACACGTACACCTTCGTCATCGCCGTTCCCTCCTTCTCCAAAATCGACTTCTTCGCGTCCTCGCTCAAACTGTTGTACACGCCGGGATGCTTCTCGCGCAGCTCCAGTGGCGAGGGACGGCAAAACAGACTACGCTTCATGCACACACGCAATCACGCACTTCTGCTCCATCATGTGCTTCTTCATCTTCATCTCCAACTCGCTCACCTTTGAGCGAAGAATCGGAGTCATTTGGGGATTCGCTACGCATGAACCCCAATCCTCTTCCTCACTCTGAATGCCGCGGCGAACGAGATCGTTCATGTTGGAGCGGTGCTGCAGACTGCGATTCACCTACCCATCACCCAGAAGAGCCGAAATCACAGAGTCCTCCTTCATGTGACGCTCCAGCTTCTGTAGCCGGTTGGAAAGCGGACTGCTGATTCCAGGGTCTGAACATGAACCCGCTCTCTCACTACCGACTCAGCAAACCACGCTGTACCATGTCTGACAGCGGAATGCGCTCTTCCAGACTCTTGCTCAGCTTCATCCCTCTCACACTGCGACTTATATCCACGCTCTACACGTCAGCGTGTTTCCTCATCCCCACTGCTTCCTCTCCGCGCAGCCTGTCATTTGCTACTCGTTATGACCATAATGGACCACCCACACTCCATCACCACGTCTCCAATGATTTGGTTCGACGATCCCACAGAATTCTAACCTCACACGTGTGACTCCAAACCTACAATCAGATTCGTCGAAATGGGAGGCTCCGTCGAAAGCGGCAACGAAGCGTCCTTCAAGTGGCAATCTTCCGCCATCACTCCACCACCAAACGCAATACTCGCCTGTCGCTCCTCATCGTTCTCCACGTCCTTCGGGGACTGATCCTGCTTCTATGCGTCACGTCACACGCAGATCCTCGACCTCGTGTCGAAGTGACTGTTCCATTCCGTCCTCGCAACGAGCCGAGAGAAGAGAAATACGTTAGGAACAACGATGAAAATGGTTGGACGCACCCGATTTCTGGTGCGCAGCACAGAAGGAGAGAATCAACAAACAAACGCCACTAGGATACACTATGATACAACGTCCGGAGTTGGGGAGGACAACTTCTCCTCCTCGTCCTCATCGCTGTCGCCCACATCCACCTTCGTCGTCTTCAGCAGGCGGTCTAATCGCTTCTTCTCGCACCGAGCGACAGTGAGCACGATCACGAGGGTTAGAATCCCCACGAGCACAACACCGCCTATCACGGCGAGGATCGCTACAACTCACACCCCATAGAGCATAGAATACTCACCAAGTGGGACTCTCGGCACACTACACGTCATGACAACACCCCACTTCTTACTGTCATTCTCCTCCCTGTGGAACACGATCTGTCCAATTCGATAGGCGTCGTTGTCTATCCCATTATCCGGTGAAGGGAATCAAACCAAGCGCCATGAGCACATAGCTGCCCGTCGAGCCCAGCTGCTTTTGCACCTCTCCGAATCCCGTGTGATTGCCCACCGTGCACGTGTTCTCCCTACTGCGTCAGGAACCCTAACAGCGAAAACGAAATGGGCGTGCTTCTGTCCTCCACCATGGCAGAGCAGTCGTACCCGTACTTGCTCATCTCCTCGATGCTGTGAATCCGAAGCGAGATGTCCCTCACCTCCTTTGAACACACCAAGTCCGCTATGCCTCAGAATACTGGATGAACGATACATCCACTCACTTCGTCCGCATTGCACGACAACGATTCCCTACTCCGTAAACCGCCAGAAAAGGACATACTCATACTGTATCGAATATTGCTCCGCCCTGCAGCTGCTGTCATTGTAGTGCGTAATCGTGTAGACAAATCCCAGAGGAATCTTGCTCCTGTCCCGAAAGACGCCCACACGCTGTATTTCTACACGCTCACCACGAATTCGGACAGCGTACCCTTCAACTGGGACAGACAGCCCGAAGAGAGCGTCACACAGTCTACGCCTTGGACACAAGTCCAAATCCAAACCTGTCCGCACCGTGGAGAGCAGAAGCAGAAGCAGTGCGATTCCGATGCTCCGCGTCATCAACTGGAGTGGCAAATGGAGACAGATTCCAGAATTCGGGGCGATTTGGCGTCATTCTGAAACGCAGAGATTCCTCGTATTACGTCCCGCATCGCAGTGGATTTGGAGAGACTAGGTGATTCCGCTGTCGTTTGCATCCATTGCAGAGCCAAATGAAGAACAATCGTCCTGTTCGTCCCTTCCCGCTCCGTGTGATGGCGTAGTATTCGAAGAACCATAAGCAGCAGCACGGCAGTCGCTTCGACGCTCCGTTGGGGTTGTTGGCATTTCCTGACGCGTAGATCGAATCGAGGCAGTTTCGGTCGCTACCCGCAGTACAGTGACGAGATGAACGAGTTCCAGGACCGATTCCCAACGCAAACCCAGAGACCCAAGGCTTGTTTCCTTGCCTTTCCTCACCGCAAGACGAGACCGAGCCAATTGCACAGACAAGAGCAGTCGCCCCTAAATCTGGATAGTGGCGAGATGAGTCAAGCCTCGCCGTTCTACCCACTCAGCCAGGAACCCTTGATCCCGGACTCGCAGTGTACGTCCTGAATCCGATCGTGACGCTCAGATATGCCATTGAGCCAAGAACAGTCCTTTCTCTACGCTTCACACCCCCGTGCCTTTTCGTCGAATGGTGCTCGCTCCTTTTCCCCGACAGGCAGCAGCCAGTCGGACAACTCGACGTCGGGTGTGAATCGAACGCTGCTGTCCCAGAGTCAGGTGGGCCACGCTGCGCTGTACTACTCGAGCAACAACAGCGACGAGGAGAACTGGCTGCAGAGCGCGGGGACTCGCTTCGAGTACTACGACTCGCCGGACGTTCTGTACCACTCGGACCCTGACTACAACCTCTCGCGCCGCTCCCCCACCGTCCCGTCCCAGCCGTTCAGCTTCACGCAGTCGTCGCTACCGAGGCACTACGAGTCCCCCACAGGCTCGCCTCAGCGCTACGAGAGCGACTCCTCCTTCCACTCCCACCAGTGCTTGTCCGGCTCGCGCTTCCAGCACTCCCTCTCCCCCGCGCCCCAAGCGGGTTCTCACCTTAATCTCCCGCCCTGCCCGAACCCCTCGGACTTCGCCTCTCACGACCCTTCTCCTCACTCCATGCTTCTCTTCTCCCATGACACTTCCCCTTTCTCAACTCGTCTCTTCACTTCTCACGACCCTTCTCCTCATCTCTTCGACGCCCCTCATGACCCCTCACCTCATTTCTTCGATACCTCCCACAACCCCTCTCCCCACTCCGCTCACCTCTTCGATACCTCTCCCCACTCCGCCCATCTCTTCGATACCTCCCACAACCCCTCCGACGAGGAGTACCGTTACCCACCCAGCTTCTTCGAGCCGCCTCCGCAGCGCCGATTTACTCCAGAAATACCCATGGCTTTCGGCAACTCGCCCTCCCTGCTGGACTGTGGGCTGACAGCAACGCCGCCGAAGCCGCGTTCCATGGAGGCGACGGACTGGGAGGGTTTCGCGGAGAGCGCGCCTCGCACGCCGTACCGGCCCATCTCCCACGAGGACGCGGAGCCCCGACTCTCGCGCCGCGCGACACCGAAGCAGTTGGCGTTGACGGACAGCAGCGCGAAGGAGGACACGTCTAGCGAGAAGGGAGGCATGGAGCACGCGCTGTGCCTGAAGAAGGCGGGACGAGTGGCGGAGGCGCGGGAAGCATTGCGCCGCCTGCTCGCGAAGTACCCGAAGAGCAGCGCGATCTGCTTCGAGATCGTGCGCATCGACATGGACACGGGGTGTTTCAGCGAGGCGCAGACCCTCCTCTCTGAGTTCCGGCTGGTGAACGCGGAGGAGCGCGTGCTGGAGCGTCTGCTGCGCGTGGACGAGCGCATGGGCGACGCGCCGGCGATCCTCCGCCTCGCGAGCGGGCTGGTCACCAGCAACAACTACTCCAGTGTGAAGGTGACGGTGGAGGCGTGCATTCACCTCGCCAAGCTCTGCCACGACTTCGTGGCGCAGCAGCTGTTCACCTCGCTGATCGACCGCGGCTGTCTGAAGCAGGGCAACCTGGCGACGATGTACGCGAGCTTCCTGTTCCGCTCGGTGGGCATCGACGCCTCGCTGCGCGCCCTCGAGTCCGGCGTGAAGACATTCCCGAAGCACGGGCCGCTCTGGTTTTTCCATTTCTATCTGCTGGAGCACCAGGAGCTGATGCTGTGGGACGGCGCGAGCATGGCTGACCGTCTCCGTCCCACGGCGCTCCTCTCCTGCTACGCCGCCTCGCTGCGCTCCGTGAGCGTGGAGATGCGTTGGAAGGTCTTCTACGTGGCGATCCAAATGATCCTGCGGACGCTGGTGCATCTGCGCCTGGTGAGTCCGAACCAGCGGGAGCGTCTCGCCGAGTACCTGGAGAACACGCGCTTCGGTCTGGAGGTGTATCGCTGGTACTTCCGCAACCTCGTGCAGCTCTGTCCCGCGAGTCTGCGGTGGAAGTGCTGGCTGCTGGCGGGACGCGCGAACATGCTGTCAGGCAACCGGCGTGTGGCGAGCGAGGTAGAGACGTGTGTGGCGGAATGAAGTGTAGTGCTTCGCGCGCAGCGCCTTCCAGAGCCAGCAGCGGAACGCGCACGCGCTGTTCTTCGAGATCTCGCGCCTGTTCGACTTCGCGGGCGACGTGGCGACGAGCGCAGCGGTGCTGGAGGAGGGCATGACGCACGTGCCGTCGGAGTGGAAGCTGGGCATGGAGCGTGTGTACCTGATGGTTGCTCTGTCCGCCCTCGCTCACACATAGCTCAAGCAGAACCGTCTCCAGGACGCCATTCGTCTGAACACGCAACTGGTCCTCGCCCACCGCGGCGCGGGTCGTCTGTGGGCGTCGCTGATCCAGCTGATCCACCAGTACGCGCCTCGCCTCCACCTCACCCACAGAGCCTCCGGACCCTCCCACGCCTTCTTCTTCTTCGTGTTCTCGCTGCGCCACGTGGCGAAGTCGGGCGAGGTGTGGTGCGAGGGGGCTCGCATCTTTTTGAACCCGTGCTCGTCGCTCTTCTCGCTCCACAACGCGCGCTACTGTTTGAATCTCGCGGTTTTCTTCACGCCCCAGTACGGTGACAGTTTCATCGAGGTGGGCGTTTCGTCGGGGAGTGAGGACTAGGCGCTGCGTCTCGACATGCTCGTTTCTCCGGAGTTCCTCCGCTTCGCGCACACGCAGAACACATACCAGCTTTACCGCTTGCTGTGTTCGCGCGACTACCATTCTATTATCACGCGATGCCAATACGCTGATCCTAATTACGGAACGTGTTGGTTCAAAGCGAAGATTTTCCCCGTGAGCACTGCGGAGGACGTGATGGTGCGCGCGATGAAGTACGCCGCGAGGGAAATCGCGTGGCACTCCGACTTGTACTACGATGCGATGCTGAAGAGCGCGACGTCGGTGAGACATGCCGATTCGAAGCGGGCGTTCAAAACAAATGGAGGAAGCTATCTATCTGAAGAGGAGGTGGACAATCTGTTGAGAACGTTCCTGCGCGGCTCTTCGGCGCAACTCGGTAGTGGAGGACGAAGCTCCTTAGAGAATCCGTCCTTCCACCTGTACACTTATGCTTTCCAGCCCGATCAGATGTACTGCAGTCATGACAGTTTATCGACTGAAAAGAAGATGATCCAGCTGTTTGGATCGAGTCAGATTGAGGCGTGATGTGTTTGTTGGAGAAAAAATAGCACCTCGTAGTTTCGATCTACGGACCTCAGGGTTATGGGCCCTGCACGCTTCCCCTGCGCCAAGGTGCTTTGTGGTTTGCCTTCCATGTGGGTTTATAAGAGGGGGGATTGGGGAGGAAGGAGAGTGCGGCTTTGTCTGTGGATGAGTCGTTGCATCAGAGGAAGAGAGAAGCGAACCAGCTGTGTGATTGTCCTTCCAAACTGAATAGTGGGAATGGGATGTTGATAATCAAGAACCACTGAACAGCTCTTTCCAGCTCGCTGTCACAGAAATCAACTTCAACGCCATGTTCAAAGGATTATTCGCACCCAAGGACAAGAGAACGCCCCAGGAAAAGGTACGGATCGTGCTAGAGACGATGACGGGGTAGTTCAACGACATGAAAGCCAGTATTCGACACAACATTCGCGATGTGCAGAGCCAAATCCGAAGTCTGGATCATCCTGATTCGTTGATACGTAGAGATGGAAAGAACTCGCACAAAGCTCGAGGCTGAGATCAAGAAGCAAGCCAAAGCCGTACAGATTACAGCATTGTGTCAGATCTAGGGAGATAGTCCCGAAGTGTTGCGCATCAAGTGTAAGTCGCGCGTACAGTTGCAGAAAGGCATCGAGCGGATGCATACGATCATCGCAAACATGGAATCCGTCTTAACGCAGATGGCTTTGCAGAAGGGTGCTGTTTCGGTTTTGCAGTGATGTCTAGCCAACATCATCCAGGCGTTGGCGGTGGATAAGGGAGTGCAGGCGATGGCCCAGATTAACGAGTGCGTTGTTCGTTCTCTCCTTTCCCTGTAGAGGCATGAGCGCGAAGGAGATCACGGCTCTCACGGCCAACTACATGAAGGAGATGGAGAGAGTGGGATGCGTGTGAAGTGCGTGAAGTGTAGTTCGGTCTTTCCAACGATCTGGTGAATGAAGCCTTCTCCATGATGGACCAGGATCTCGACGACGCTGCGGATGAGGAAACGGATAAAGTGCTGATGGAGGTGGCCGGCGTGAAGCTCGCTGGTAGGGTTTTGGAGTTTGCGTGAATCGCAGATTTGAAGGACGCTGGAACGAGACAGGTGGAGGCAAGGCGACAAAGCGCGCGACAAGCGATGAGCGCTCTCCCTAGTCTTCCCATGTAATGTTATTGTTTTAGTGTGGTACTTGCTTTCAATCACACTATCACGTCAAATATGGAAATGGAGATGCATATGCTGATCATCTTCACTTCAGGATAATACACGTCGTAATACCATCAGATGAACCCATACAACGATTTCCTTCCAGAAATAGAAGGGTCTCCTTTCAGTTTGTTTCCAGGGTTCAATGTACTTGACAAAGCCATAATCATCATGGATCACTGAAGGAGTCCTTCCGTTTTGCCAATAATCTTCTTCAGAAACAAACGAATGGCAATGCAAACAGTTCGCTTTGAGTAAGCGGATGATATGTAGGGATATAGAGGAACGCGGAATGTTCGGGACAGCATTCGAGAACTGACGCGTGAAAAGACGAGTAGCCGATTCGTGTTGGCATCACACATAGAGTTGGAACGCACTATGGCTTCGCTGGATAGGGAGATCATCGCCCTCACAAAGCGGGTAGAGCGTACTGTCGCAGTATCACACACAGCCCAATTCAAAGCCGCTGCTGCGCGCAAAGTGCAAACAACGAGAGGAATTGAAGCGATCCATCCAGAGGATGGAGAACACGATTGTGAATCTGCAGACGTTACCTACACAAATGGCGATCGCAAACGGTTGAACCTAGATGAGGGGATTGAGGAGTAGCTCAACAAGTGAGTATGCGCGCCATGCAGACTGCGACAAGCGCGTTGCAGCAGAACAGCGCGTAATGCTATGAGCGTGTTTTCACTATAGTGCGATGAATCCGCAGCAGATGCAGCGTACGATGGCGGAAATGCAGAAGCAGCAGATGGCAGTCGGTGCTGGTCACGCTCGGATGACGGCGTAGATGGATATGAACAGCGAGCTGATGGACGGCATGTTCAACGAAATGGATGGAGGAATCGAGGACGAGGTGGACGACGAGGTGAACAAGGCGCTGTTCGAGGTGGCTGGAATGACGATGCAGGGTATTGACGCGTTGATGAGGTGAGGAGTAGATGTTGTGAATGCAGGTACCAGAAAGCACCAAGTCGCCCAACAGACTGCGGGAAGGGATCCCGAAATCGACGCAATTCTCAATTCGCTGTAACTATAGAACCATTCTTGTTTACAACACAGTAGTTAGTAAATGAAACAGAACGAGAGGATAAATACTGTTTCTTCTACGATGCGTAATTGTTGAGCTTGTACTGGGCGCTGTCGTACAGCCGTGCTGTCAAGCGATAGCCGTTGAACAGCAACCCACTCAGCCCCTTTACCGCCTACAGATGAGAGGAGGGCGTGATGATCACAATGGAGGCAGAATAGGAGTTTGCAAACTGGAGAAACAATCGCTTGTCCTTTCCCACTTCGATGTACTTCATATCTTTCAACTAGCCCTCACAACCACGAACAAGCGACCACTTTGCCTTGCTCGGTAGCCAAACGCTTCAGCTCCGCGATATTCTTCGGGTCCTTCACGTTGTCGCCTTCGGAGAAGCCAGTAAGCAGAACAATGCAGCTCTACCGATCACCAATTCGCCACAACAACACATTCGCTATACTCTTTGGGACTGCTTCCTGTTTCTTTCCATAGGACACATATCCAACCGCCTATTGTTGAAACAGAGCGATGAATCCCACTTCGGGAAGAACTGGCTTCGGAGCGACCACTCTTGCAGGCTGCCCTTCCCTTTCCAGATAGACTTTCATCGGCGTGTTCTGAACCGAAAAGCCATTCATGGACTACGCATCAGAAAGAGAACGTGAATCGACGGAAACGGCCTTTTCGGCAGCTGCATCACTATCAAACAAAAGCCGGAATCGAGTGGATTCGCCGGAGAGTCTTTCACTGACGCATTTGCCGAATATGGAAAAGAGAGACTATTCGTTATAGGATCGGGTAGAAATGACGCGGAGATCTTCAGAGGACACAGAGGCGTTGCTGCACTCCACAACCACGCCCACTCTCTGCAAGGGAGCAGAATACGGTATGTTGTTGGTCTGTGTGCGCACTTCCGGTCTCGAAGAGCTCATTTGTACGGTGATTTGGCTCCCTTTCACCATGTGGTTGTTCAGATAGGATACAGCTTGAAGAGCACACACCGGCTTCTCAAACACTATGGTACAGGTGGAAGAGGCGTTGCTATGATCATCAACTGTCCTTCGAATCCTACATATGCTCCCTGAAGTCCACTTCGACGATTCTTCCCAGCACGGAAAAGCCGGCGACCAAATGCTTCTAGACGGCGTTATTACCACTTTGGAACGATACTGCCACTTACTCTTTGGATTGTGGGAGGAATGTTCGAAATAAGGACGGACCGTCTTGCCTTTTGCTAGAGTGGATGAGAGGGAAGGAGTTTGGGATGCACGGAGCCTACCTCTTCTGAAAGTGATGTGTGTTCATCTGCGAGCATTATGAAACAAGAATGAACGTACGATGGGACCGCCGATGATGATGCTCCGGAGAGGACGAACGAGAACGATGACGGTGGTATCGATCTCTGGAGTGCCGATGGTCCATGGAAGTGGAGTTCACACAAGAACGAATCAGTGATTCTGGGGAAGCGCAACAACGAATCAATGATTCTGGGGAAGCACAACAACGAATCAATGATTCTTGGGAAGTGCAAACAAACAGAGATACAAGTAATGATTTAGAAGTATCTCAAAGCTCTCTTGCTTGGCAGAACGCGGTGTGGGCTTTCCGTGTTCGAGAACGTACTGCTCACACTCCTCGAAGGTCGCCCTGCCATTCTCAATGCGCTCTCCTATTCCGGAGTTGTATGACCTGTATCGCCTCTCCACTATCGCTGGGTATATATTGTCCTGGATTATTTCCTGCACGATGAGGAGCGCGTGGGCAAAGGTATCCATAGCGCCGATGTGTGCAATGAACCGGTCTTCCATCTCCACCGACTCGCGACGAATGCGAGCGTCGAAGTTCAGTCCGCCCGTGTGAAGACCGCCAGAACGAACGATGTGGTAGAGAACGATGACCGCCTTCTTCACATCCATGGGGAACTGGTCCGTATCCCATCCCAGCATCGGATCGCCCGTGTTGGCGTCGACCGACCCAAGCATGCCCTCGCTGCAGGCGAAGACGATGTCGTGCTCGTAGTCGTGACCCGCCAAGGTTGTGTGATTTGGCTCGATGTTGAGCTTGAAGTCGTTCTCGAGGTGGTACTTGCGGAGGAAACCGATCACCGTCTGCGCGTCGTAGTCGTACTGGTGCTTGGTCGGCTCGCGCGGCTTCGGCTCGATCAGGAGCGTGTAGTTGGCGCCAATCTTCTCCTTGTAGTCCACCGCCATGCGCAGGAAACGACCCAGGTGATCGAGCTCCTTGCCGGGGAGAGTGTTCAGGATGCTCTGATAACCCTCACGACCGCCCCAGAACACGTAGTTCTTGCCGCCGAGCTTCTTCGTGATCTCCATGCACTTCTTCACTTGGGCCGCAGCATAGGCAAACACGTGAGCATCGGGGTTCGTGGCGGCGCCGTTCATGTAGACGCGGTCTCCGAACAAGTTCGCCGTTCCCCAGAGAAGCCTCACTCCCGTCTTCTTCTGCTTCTCCAGCATGTAGTCGGAGATGATGTCCAAACGGCGGTTCGTCTCCTCCAGCGTATCGCCCTCGGCAACGAGGTCGCGGTCGTGGAAGCAGTAGTAGTCGACGCCAAGCTTGGTGAAGAACTCGAAGGCAGCGTCGCATTTTTTCTTCGCTTCGACAATGGGATCTTCATCTCCGCACCACGGGTGAGTCAGAGTGGGCCCGCCAAACATGTCGTTCCCCTGATAGCAGAACGTATGCCAGTAGCAAACTGCGAAACGTAGATGATCCCTCATGGGCTATACGTGACAGGGGGTAAACAACACAACTCTGCCCATTACGATCTTGTCTGCATCATACCATTTGAACGCGAGGTCATTCATGCTCTCGCTTCCCTCGTACGTAATCTTGCTAATTCCGGGAAAATACTCCATTTGACGAAAAGATATATGTCATTTATGTTAGCATTAACTAGGACGTATCCTTATTGCATTGGGTCCATTACGCTCATAACTGGTAATCCTGGGGAAGAAGTGTTGCGGATGCGTCTTTCGGCTATTTCTTTCATCGAGAGGCGTGGGATTCTGATGCCATTTTAGGAATCACTCTCTCGCCAGATTGGTAAAGATCAAAAGGACTCACATAGTACCAACAAACAACCCACTAAAACAATCACTACTCGTCGTCCTCGTCTCCCAGCAACGAGTCCTCATCGTCTTCCTCCATGTCGTCCTCGTCCTCTTCATTCTCGTCCTCGTCGTCATCCTCGTCTCCATCCTCGTCCTCGTCGTCATCCTCCATCTCATTCTCCGGCTTCACCATCTCGTCCTCCTCCTCTTCCTCTTCTTCCTCCTCCTCTTCCTTGGGAATCATCGAGCTCTCGTACACCTCCACAAGCGGCACTTGCGCCTGAGAGAAATCCATCTTGTTCTGCGAAATGTCCTGAGCATGTCGCAAAACAAGATCTAAACGGCCGCGCAGCTTCAGGATTCTCTTGTAGGACGCAGAGCGGTTGTCCAGTAAATGACGAAGGAGGAAGAGGCGCTTCTTGATTCCAGGGACACCCATGAGATAGGTGCCGTGGAACACAAAGATGGACTTAATCCACAGCATGAGATCCTCGACTCTCTACACATCAACGACGCCCATCTTGCTCACTTTTGGGTTTTTCTCAAATTTGACGAGCAGCATATCCAGCAGTGGAAGCACATATTTGGAGTTCATTCTTTCGACTGTATTGGTCACCGCCTACACCTCAACGCAACCGCTTACAAACTACGGTCCTCTTCTGTCCCACAATGGCGCTCTCAAGCTGCGCCATATCAGCCGTCTCAATATATTGTGTTATAAGGACTTCCAAGGAGCCCGCTTTGGGCAGCTTGCTTGGTGTCTGTTCTGTCTCCATTTCCTTCATCACGTCCGTCGTCTCTTCCACTTCCAGCGATTCTAGTCGCTTTCCTAGGGAGAGTGAAGATGTGCCTCCTTCGTCGCCTATTGCGTTAGCACGGAATACGGAGATCGCGTACTCGTACTCATCTGTGCAAAAGAATGACTATCCAATGAGTATTTGTGGTGCGAATGGGCGGGAGTTTCATCAAAGAAACAGAAAGCAAACGCAGACCGCCACGAGCGTGAATTGAAACGGAAATGGATTGGGGTAAAACGACAGAGCTCACCTCCTCATCCTTCTTCGTGAAGAGGGTCTCGTGTGATGCGATGCGTCAGATTGTGATGCGGGGGCATTTACGCGTGATGCTGGAGTCGAAGGAGACGGAGAGGAGGGTATTGTAGTTGATGGCCGTGATGGGGAGCAAGTTGAAGGAGAATAAGAAGATGCAAGCGCAGGAGAAGAGCTCGTTGAAGGTGCAGAAGAAGACTCCTCTTCACTCTTGTGTACTCGCATGTGCCTCTTCAACTGCCGCTCACTCGGGAAGTGCAGGTAACACTGAGAGCAGTCAAACGTTACTGACCGCCTCGCAGGAGCAGTAGAATCCTCCATCCTTGCAATCACTCGCGGTTTCTCGATAGGGTGGAACGAAGGAGGCAGCAGTACAGATTCCGACGCGTGGATTGGAACCGCTTTGTCCGTGACGTAATAGCCATCCGGAGAGCGTTTCATTTGATTCAAGTCAACCTCGGTGAACAGGTAATCACCGAAGTAGTAGTTTGTGTTTCCTCCGTACAGCGAATCCGCAATTCGGAAGATGGCATCGTTCGGTATGCTCAGGGATTGAAGGTTGCGCTTGTACTCGCCCCATGAACTGAACGTTGAGAATGCTGCCGACCGCTTAGCGATGGTCGCGTGCGTAGTCCAAGAGAAAGGGTCTTCTTTCAGTGAAGTGAAGAACGGCACGCATGGAGCAGGAAAGGATATTCAAATCGATATCGTTCAGGTACTTTCGAATCGACTGCACACAGCACTGCAAACGACGGCTTCATGTGAGATCAACGGAGTATCCAAACAAGGCGTCATCGTCTCGAATGTTGAAGAAAAGCACGTCGTTGCGAAATGTGGACAACCCTTGCATCGAAATCACACATGGCTGAGGATCAGGACCTGCTCCGTAGTAGAACTGAAAGCACTCCCGCACTCGGTCCATCGCTTCACTGCGCATGAAAATCCACAAAAGAAACTACGTCATTTGCTCAATGCGGGCTGTTGTGTCCAACACCATTACTCCGAGGGTGATATGAAGTGACTGTGCATCCACTTTAATGCGGTTCAGCATGGGATTGATTATTCCCAGTTCTTCCTGAATTCTCTCTACGCCGTCATGACGAATGAAACAAATATACCAGCATGCTTCCACAGATTTGGGCACTTCAGTCGCAACGAAAGGAAGTGAGTTGGCCTTTGCTTCTTGACCCCTGGCACTGCCGGTCGCAGCACAGCTTTGCATGTCGGAGCAACCCACTTTCCGTACTGCTGCTGCAGTTTGACGAATGCTTCCTCCATCCGTGAAAATTGTGGAACGATAGAGTCCAATAGGTGTGTACATTTCATAACTTGAGAGAAGTGATGCAAACGCATATGCAGTCCGACAACACACAGTCATCATTGCTGTAACAAATCCAACACACTATTCTCACCATCCAATCAAATGAATGATTGCTTCCAAAATGGGATCAGCGAATTCTTGCGACACGCGCAGATCCGTGAGTAGGTCTCCGATGTAGTGCAACGCCTTGACAAGCGTCGCCGACGAGACGTCATTCATCTGTCTCTCACCTCGCTCCACGCCACTCTCCGCTTTCGCAACTACTCGTCAGATTGCGCGCAATCCACCCACTCGCACTCAGCACATTCTTCCTTCGCTTTGCATGCTCCTCGTCGCTCAAGCAGCGGTAATGCATCCGATACGCCGCACTCACGTCATCCCTGCGGCAATAGTCGACGAGCAACTCCCTCCAAAACCCCACCTTCTTGTAAATCTCGTGCGTGTACAGATAGCCGTACAGCGGAAACTGCCGCAGGGGGTCGTTCACTATGAAAACCGCGGTTATCTTGTGCAGCTGGAGCCCGTTCACGTAGTCGCGTTGCTTCACGCAACTGGTGTAAAAGGAGTTGAACAGAAACGCCAGGTTCTCTGCGGACGGAGACGAAATGATGTGATAGGAGCAAAACGGAGTCGTGGGCTGGGTCAGGATCTGAATGAAATTCGTGCGCACCGATTTCTCGACGAGTCCCTCTTTCACGTGGTTCGCCAGCTCAGTCGATCTACGTGTGAACGGAGGAACAGAGCGTGACTTCTTGGAGGACGGGTCCAGCAAGTACTGCTTCAGCAGCCGGTTGATGGGCGAGGCGTAGGGCTGTGAGAAGGCGCGAGAGGGGTTGGGTGATGATGATAATAGTAACGCTGATGACGCTGGTGACGCTGATGACGACTCTGATGACGATGACGCTGACGACCCCGTAGGGTGGACGAGGAAGAAGACGTAGTCGTTTGGGTTGAGAAGCGTGTGTGGCGACGGCAGGGCGATGGAACGGAGGTGGAACAGCGAAGAAGCCAGCTGGTCGCTATGAGTCGCATGGGGCTGCGAGAAGGAGAAGAGAGGGTATCGAATGCG
>ERZ780157.1977-NODE-1977-length-20527-cov-3.457698_pt1 | contig 20527 bp, 23 predicted proteins | sample MGYA00511169_ERZ780157 | MGnify/ENA primary metagenome ERZ780157 (study PRJEB29588, sample SAMEA1965149) | human gut metagenome | biome: human gut; feature: human-associated habitat; material: faeces | place: Denmark | collected 2008/2010 ... | reverse complement strand
AAAGGGTGGTGTTGCATCGTTGTGAGAAGTGTTACAACAAGAAACGAATTCCCTCACTCTTTCAATCAACTACACTCATCCTCAACTCCAAACAAACAAGAAGAAGAACTACACACTACACACCTCACCCTCAACCCCAATCCGATATCCAACAAACCACCCTCATGAATCTAAAATGACTTCATAATAGGAAGACTGGGGAACGGCGCACAACGGAGTGCGCGCCTTCGTCTCGTATTTCCCCGTCAACTCTTTCTGGAAGAGGACGAACGATCTTCGCAGCGCCGCTCTCTTCTCAGGACGCATCGAATCCGACCGGAACAACGAACTACTCCTAAGCGCTCCTTCTCGCACCTACTCGGGATGCGGCGAATCCACGCCGAACGCGTTATTCAGAATGTAAAACGAATAACCCGCCTGGCGAATGTTCTCAAAATACGCCACATTGTTGTAACCGTAGTTGGAAAATGTCGGATTGAACAGAATCGTATCCCGCGACAACTTCATCATCACAAAAGGCTGCATGTGGTCCGTCACGAAGCAACGAATGCGCGACAGGCGCGAGGAGGGCGATGTGACGTACCACTCCGGCATCACATACGCGTGGTCGGCGTCGTTCCCGCGACGCGAAAAACACAGTCCAGCCTGCACACACTCGATCAACTCCATCTTCGTCTCGGGCTGGAACGGCAGCGTTCTACGCGTCACAGCAATCACGCGCACTCACAGCAACGCGCAGGTCTCGACAGACGCGCAGTGCTTCAGCATGGCAGACGCGTCGTGGAAGAAGAGGGGGAGAATGACGGCGCTGGTGTTGCTCGCGTACACAAAATCGGGGAGATTCTGGAACTCGCTGTAGGTGTTGGCTATTTCTGACATTCCACAAATCGCCCCTACTGCTCACGCGCGTGTCGACGTCCATCACGATGAAGTGCGTCGTGCGCAGGTTGAACAGCGCGAGGTTGCGAAGCGTGTTGATCTGGAAGGCGGCGCTGCGCGCGCTGGCTCGCGCTGTGATGTACAGAAGAATAGTAAGGCGCGACGGGAGGTGGTGTGTGTTGAGAAACTGTAGTACCATGGCCTGCGACTGCGAGGGCACCTGCACGGCGAGGAGCATCGGACTATGTGTGAGGCAGAGACGGAGAAGCCACCCGCGCCAGCGATAGAGCAGTTGTCGCAGCGAGAAGAGACGGTTGTATCCGTAGGTGACGACGACGGCGGTCACGTCGTGGTGCGCTGAGGTAGAAGGGAACCAACCTAGCCCTCACACACGCCTCCTTTACCCACGATCGCTCTCTGTGTTGACCTCGCGCACCTCGCGGTCGCCCACGAACTTGCGGAGGATCACACCATCCTTGTAGTCCACCGTCGCCATGATGGGGTTCTTCTTCGCCGCGAAGCACCCGTCGCAGATCAGACCGTCCGTCGCCACCACCATACGCTCCATCAGCTTCTGACCCGTGACGCCCTGGCTCAGGCGCTGTCGGTGCGCCGAGGTGAGCAGCTGGCTCTTCGCCATCAGCTCGCGCACGTCGTTCGCCTTTCTCTTCTCCGCGATCGCCCTGCGCAGGTTTCGTATCATCTCTTGCCGGTCCACGAGCAGCTCCGACTTCACCGTCCGGTACTTGGCGAGCAGCGAGGCGAAGCAGGGCTGGGCGCGCATGCGCGCGTTCAGCGTGCTCAGAACGTAACGCTCCTTCCGACGCAGCGTCTGGAGGTTCTGCGCGACATAAAACGAGGGGAGATGGTCGTGAGAGAACACGTCGCCCTCCTGCAGGATCGTCTCGCCCCAACGCTTCTGGAACGCCTCCTCGCTGCGAAGAGCCTTCTCGCGCGCCAGGAGCGATTCGTCGGCGAGAGCGTTGCGTTCTTGGAGTTGCGCGTCGCTCAGGGAAGAAAACGAGCTCAAGGGAGACTGGAAACGAATTGTGATCTTCGACAAGTCCAATTCGCACTTCAGGCTTCGGCTCTCCATGGTCATAAACTCCGGCTTCTCCTTCTCGTCCCTCTCGTCCACGCCCTCAAACGAATTCGCATTGTCGGTCGGCTGGGAACTCGGCTTGCGAGAGCGCGATGAGAAGAAGTAGGCGTACTTCAAACGGTTTCCCTCGTTCTTCACGTCGTCTTCGTCGCTCAAGAGGAGCTTCTCAATCTCATCCCCAGACAAGTCCGAGTCGTCACGAAAACCCTCGAGAGCTTCCACGTCCACAGCACTCTTGTCTGGTGCATTCGTAGGGTTAGCACGCACAGGAGAATCAGTCGTCTTTGCCGAGTCGTCATGAGATGGGAAAACATGACTTTCACGATTATCACCAAAGCAATTGTCACACGGCGGCACGCTCGTCGATTCCGCGTCTTTCGCGGGAAGCACGCCCGAATAATCACTGAGCACATACTCCGATGCTACAGATCAATCCCACACTCGGGCCCCACCTCGCTTGGAAACTGGAACATCCGTATCGAAGTAACTGACAAAACTCGATACCGTTCCTCTACGAGGTAACACTTCGCAACGCACCGATTACTTCAGAGAATGCGCCTTACGAGCATACTGAGAACAACACAAGAGATACACTACCAGCGAAAAGAGAAACACACCATAAGACGACTTCATGGACATGAGCTCGCCCAAAACACTCCGCTGTTTTATACAACACTGTCGAAACGTTATGCAAAATCGCTTCTGTTTTTGGCACACGGAAAAGAAGTGGGGCATATCACGAGAAAAGGGTCGTATGGAGTGTCGGTCATCGCATGGAGAGATTGCTCCTCTTTCAGAGACGTGCTCCACTTTCAGAGAATTGCTCCTTCGATTCCTCTCCTCATGGAACCGTATATCCTCAGATACATGAATAACGAATAGATTCATTCGTGGAGTGCAAGCACGATTCTTGGCGCGCAAAACGCTTCTGCGATCTGCTTCTGCAATTCCATCTCTACACATCATGTCCATACCATTCCAACAATGCCGCCGCTTCTCTGCTGACCATTCGCTGACCTATCGCTGCAGTGGCTGCGGGAAGGAGTACACGAAGTGGCAAGGCCAGTGTCACGCGTGCCATGCGTGGAATACGATACAGAAGGTCGATCCTTCTCCCTCCGCCGTAACCACAAATCGATTTCGCTCTGCTTCCGTGAAGGTGGTGAAACCATCCAAACTGCAGGATGTGAATCCAGTGGCGCATTCCCGCTTCCGCTTGAGCGGCACCGAACTGAATCGAGTATTTGGAGGAGGGATCGTCCCTGGATCGCTTACGCTCATCGGAGGAGAGCCCGGTATTGGCAAGAGCAGTCTTCTTCTCAAGGTCTCGAGCGATATATGCAAGAGCGACTCGAGAAGTGTTCTGTACATTTCGGGAGAAGAAAGCGAGGATCAAGTGAAGCTTCGCTGCGATCGTCTCGGAATCCACGATTCCAATTTGCTGCTGCTCCACGAAACTAATTTGGACGCGATTCTGAAGCTGATCTATGACGACGTTCTTCTCTCCCTCCTTGCGTGATGCGTAGCCTTCTCAGTACTCCTGCATCATCGTAGATTCCATCCAAATGACGGAAATGCAAGACGTCCCCTCTGCGCCGGGCTCCGTCACCCAAGTCCGATTGTGCACATCGCGTCTCCAAGAAGTGGCAAAATCACTGAATATCACTGTGTTCGTGACGGGGCATGTGACGAAGAATGGAGATTTGGCTGGACCGCGCACGCTCGAGCACATCGTGGACACCGTGTTATACATGGAGGGAGATCCGGTGACGCAGACGCGCATCATCCGGAGTGTCAAGAACCGCTTCGGATCCACGCCCGAAATCGGCGTGTTCGACATGAAGGAAGAAGGGCTGGTCGAGGTACCGAAACGCTTGCTTGCGTTAGGAATAGAAGAAGGACTTGTACTCGTGCTTCCTAACCAGTGTCCCCAAGGACAATCCCACATCGAGTCTTCATCCCCTGTTGAGTGAAGGCTCCTCTGTGGGCATTATTGCCAACGGCTCGCGTGCGATTCCCGTCGAAGTGAGCATTTCTGTCAATTCTTCCCTCTAGTTCCAATCCCTCCTCAGCAAGGTGAACACGCAGTACAGACCGCCGCAGTGCAGGTGTTTGGGCTATTCCTTCGATCGTCTCCTTCTTTTGGTGGCAATGTTGAAGTCGCGCGCGAAGGTGAGCTTGTCGAACTACGACATTTTCCTGAACATTGTGGGTGGATTACACGTGAACGAAGCCGCCTCCGACCTCCCCGTCGTGATGAGTCTGATTAGCTCGCTCAAGAGCGAATCGCTTCCCTCCACCACGTGCTTCATCGGAGAGATCGGGCTGTCGGGAGAGCTGCGGCCAATTCAGCAGATTGAGAATCGGCTGAAGACGGCTTCCTTGCTGGGGTTCCAGCAGTGCTACATCCCCATGATGGACGGTGTTTCCATAGCGAATCAATACGTAGCGCTGACGAGGTCGATTCACGCCTAGGGCGCTATGGAGGTGCTGCAGAGGAAGCGGATCCACGATGTCATCGACGACGTGTTCGAATCGTAGCTTCTGTTTGTTTCTCAAGCGACCTGTCAATCGCACATGACATCTATATCCCAAAGGATCCGCGTCCTCCATTCAAATGCGCTCATATCTTTCTATTTATGAAAGGCTTCTTCCGCTGCATTCTTCTCTTGTCCGTTCTTCTCTCTTGTTCCGCTGGGGAGCAGGAAGTGAGTCCGAAGCATGTCCAAGTTGCGCGTAATTTCATATCCAATGTTCTCTCCGGAATGAGCTACCTGCCGCGAGAACAGCAAATCCAAACGATCGATGTAGGTTCACTGCATGGTTGTGTGAAATGCAGAGACTGCTGAAAGAAAAGGAGACCCGCTCGCGCAACCGAAGACGGCTCGAAGATGACGTCCCCTGTGTCTATTATCTGCAACTGAAAGTGCACGTACCGGCGTACAAGGTAGTGGAGAATCTCCGTTCCTTCGATAGCGCATTGTGAGGATGGTTCGCTTCTCTCACGCGCAGAGAATACGAGATTATCGGCGGAGACTCGCACGGGATTCTAGTGTTCACGCGCGAATCCGTCATCCTGCAAGCGGAAGATGAGGAGTCCATGCTCGAAACGTTCTTTCGCTTCCCGCCCATCTCGAAGATTTCCGTGCAGGTCATACACACCCTTCAAAACGTGGATTCGCTCCAGTGTCAGGAAATGACGCTAGAAGTGCAGGCGATGGGATCCATTTCTCCGCAGTCCATCGAAGATGACTTGCAAGCGTCCTTGGCCGCCCAATCTGCATCGTGCAAGTCATCATCGATCACTCCCGTGGAGCAGTTGGCGCAATGCATTGCTTCCTTGCGTCCCAAGTTCTCGTCCTTGTCTGTATCCACCGCCCTCAAGGAGAAGCTGTTCTTGTGTGTTTCTGGTTCCCGTTTTACTCGTAGGGTTACTGTCCCTTGCGCGGAGTTGATCTTCTCCGTCTCCTTCCTCGCCTATCATCCCAGCGTGATTCGCATCGACGTGCAAACGCAGTATAGTGTACCGCATTTGGTGTCTCCATCGTCCTTCTCGCGCGTTCTTCGCGATGTGGGTGTGCATTCAGAGAGAATTCTTCACAGCAGCAACACCAATACAAAGGAGACAGCTCTTCACAACAACGCAAAGGAGACAACCCTTCACAACACCAACTTCAAAAGCAAAATGCGAAGCCTCCACACCTACAAATCCCAGGAACGCATGAGCACGCGCGACGACGTCGCTCCCCTCTACAAACACTCCATTCATATCCTTTCACACACTCTCCAGCTCCTCTTAACACGAACAGGGTGAAGGCGCACTAATCGGCCTCTCCGACACCGGAGTGGACGTGAACAGCTGCTTCTTCCACGACGCCTCGCACGCCGTTCGCTACGACGCCAAACACAACGACACCGCCCACCGCAAGGTCTTCCTCTACAACGCCTACGCGGATGACAAGGAGGAGGGCGCGAATGCGCACGGTACGCACGTGGCAGGCACACTCGTCGGCGAAGCCCTCACCGAATCCATCCTCTCGCAGTACAACGGAATCGCCTACAAGGCGCGTCTCGTCTTCTTTGACATCGGGAAGGGCTCTGGCAGCAAGGCCAAGCTGGAGACGCCACGGCGCATCGTGTCCATCGTCGAGACGGTGTACAGCCAGGGCGCGCGCATCCACAGCGCGAGCTGGGGCGCCTTCTCCTCCTCCTACACCACTGACACCGCCTCCATCGACAACTTCATGTGCGTCTCCTCTCGCACGCTCACGTCTAGCTATGCGCACCCCGACTGCCTCGTCGTGTTTGCCGCGGGGAACGAGGGCGAGAAGGGCGCGGGCTCCATCTACTCGCCAGCGAACGGGAAGAACGTCCTCGCCGTCGGCTCCACGTACAACGCCGAAGGCTATCGCGACGTCCGAGCGCCCTTCTCGTGCCAGGGACCCACGTCAGACCGTCGCATCAAGCCCGACGTGCTAGCGCCCGGCGTGTCGATCGACGCCGCGGCTTCGAGCGGGAACGAGAAGAACACGTGCGGCATCGTGTCCAAGACGGGCACCTCGATGTCCACGCCCATCGTCGCGGCAACGGCGCTGCTGCTCTCTCAGTACCTGGAGAAGGGGTACTACCCTTCGGGCACGCCGCGGGAGGAGGACGGATTCGTTCCTCTGGCGTCCACGCTGAAGGCGCTTCTCGTTCACAGCGGAAAGCCAGTTCGCGAGGAGGCGTCGTTCTTCTTCGGGATGGAGGAGAACGCGTTGGAGTTCCCGGGGAACAAGCAGGGCTTCGGGAGGATGGATCTGAGCTCGATTCTCTATTGGCGGAATGAGAGCTCGTTCAACCTGTTCATTCAGGAGGGCGAAGTCACCAGCAATGCGAGACATGTCTCCTTCTCCATGCTCGTTTCGATATCCTTTTCATTGTAATATGGACCTCCTTCATGGACACACGCTCAGGGACGTCAAACTCACGCTCGTGTGGACAGATCCTCCCGCCTCTGTGTTCAGCTCGAGTGTGATGGTGAACGATATCGACTTGGACGTGGAGCACGACGGCGAGGTGTTCTATCCGAATAAGTGGTGATGGGCTCGTTTCATGACGCTAGCTTGAATACGCAGGACCGAGTGAACAACGTGGAGATGATCCGAATTCCCGCGTCCTCGCTGCAGTCGAACGCCAGTTCGTTCACCAACATCACCATTAACGTCAGAGCGCATCGTTTAGAGACAAAATCGCAGGTATTCGACATTCCCTTCGTTCAAAGAATAGTCCTACTCCCTCATCGTCACGGGTGTGTTTGATACGGACAACCAGCCCATTGTCTACAAGGACGGTGTCTTTCGCTCGACCGCGTCGCTGATGCTCCTTTTGTGTCTTCTTAGCTGTATCCTATTCCTTTCCTATGCTTCTTTGTTGAATACGCGGTTTACCCTTCTCCGTTCACTCTGTCGAGAGCAATCTCTCTTTTGACGAAGAGTCGTAAGTTCATTCATTATCATTCTTCACTCCGTACTCATGCTCTCGTAGGGCTCGTTCGCTTACATGACGCCTGCAGAAACGATCAGGGGAAGAAGTATGTGATTCTCGCCTTCATCTACAACTGTGCCTCGTACGTGTCTCGTTCTTCCTGTCATCGTAGTTTCTTCTTCTTCATGTACACCTGGAGCTCCTTCTTCCGACTGTTCCGCTCCTTCTCCATGGTGAAGTGACGTCTCTCGCCCCTCCTTCATCGTAGATTCCTTTACGTTGATGCCCTCATTGGGTTTTTCATATACACCCAGAAGGTTGCCTTCCGACTTGAGATTGCCGAATCGCGCGAAGTGCACAAGACGTTCAACATTCTGATTGGCTGCGAGTTGCAATGGTGAGGGTAATCTCAGGGTCTAGGGTGCTGAACGAGATTGCGCGAAATCTCTCCGGATACCTGCACGTTCCCGGCCCCATGCTCAAGGACATCGGTTTCATGCTGATTCCGGAATTCTCGAACAAGCTGCTGGAGCGAGTGGGGTGGAGCAAGGAGAGCGAATTGACCCGTAGTGACGTCCTGACCTTCATTCCCTTCGTGATCATGATTGTTCTTGCGTTGAAGATGGATTACCGTCATCTCGCCAAGTTCATCAATGATCAGCTCCGCGTCTTCTCCATTTACTACGTCATTCGGGCCTGCTGTGAATGTCTGACCATCCTGCCCGGTCCCGCCGTGCACTGCAGACCGGGAAGCACCTTCAATCCCCCGGCGGAGTAATGATTGTCGGGGATGGTCACGGATAGTTGGATAGATGTGATCTCGCACATGCCCTCAGATGGTCTCTCGTTCTCGTCCTGTGGTGACCTCATTCCTTCTGGACACATCGGTTTCACCATTCTGGGTCTCATTGCTATTATTCGTGCGCTGCCGAGGAAATGGATTGCCTGTTCCGTTTGATGGGGCGCTTAAGTGTAGATCGCCGCCTCATTCTCTTCATTTGCGTGATCTACGTTCTCGCGACATGTTTCTTCATTATCGCGTACAGAAAGCACTACTCTGTGGACTTGATGGTTGGATTCTTCATTGCCGCTCTGATGTCCGCTCCTCCTCCTTGTGTCATGCGTAGTGCGATCGTGTTTCGAGACGGATGGTCGTTTTCCCTAGACCCGCTGGAACCGTCCTATGAGCCTCTTTCCACCGAGGTTTCCATTTAAGAGAGGGTCATGCTTCCGCTTCTATTCTGTTTGTTGTGTGAACGGGCATCGTCGGTTGTGCACAGAATCGTTATCAGCTCGTTTGGAGGGAAAAGGCGGATTCCATTTTCAAACCCACAATGAACGAGGAGGCGTGCGTGTCGATCAACCGAGCGTGTTTGCAGAAGAGCACGGTTGAAAAGAAGTATGAGAGCGAAATAGACCCTCATTTGCAGAAGAGTCCTGCCCCTCTCGGATTCACAGATTGGGCAATCCGAACTTGTTTGGTGTGTATTATGGACGATCATGTGCAGCGAGAGAATAAGAAGCCGTGCTTGAATACCGAAAAGGAGATTATGCCTTCTTCAGAACCCTTCGTACCCCGGAAAATTGACATCGACAAGGAGCTAGAGTCGCTGATGAAGGTGGCCAAGGTGAATCTTCCTCCATTTTCAAACCCTCTCGTATTGTCCGCTACTCGAATGTGACCTAGGCGTCCCTCTCCAATCAATCCCAGCTGTCGATGGAATCGAGTATTACCGATTCGCACCGATCCCTACCCGAGCATAGGAGCTCCCTCCCCTCTGAAGCTGTACGGTTGTCGTTTGCGTTTCATGTAGACACCGAGCTCCGATTCCTATTCGCATTCCCCTTCTTCCTCTGAACCCCAGTCGCAGGACGTTCCTGTCGTCATGAAGGACGTCATCGAAATGCTGAAGATCATCACGTCGGTTGTACAGAACAATCAGTCCCTGTTGATGCGATTGACGCAGCACGAAGGCAGCGCGGACTCTTCTGCGGAGATGGATGACCTGCGCGAGAGGCTGAATCAGGAGGAAGAGAAGAGCAGGACGCTAGCTGACATGCTGGAGAAGTGCATTGCCGATAACGATTCGGTTTGTTTTGTCCATTGTCGCTGATGCGTAGTTGGCGGAATCGGCCGATGTTCTGAAGAAGAAGCTCCAATCGCGCATTTCCTCCGAGATTGAATTTGTTTCTCTTTCTTATTCTAGTGATGACATAGACGCTGTTATACAAGTCAGCCAGGGAGGAATCGAGGCAGGCGGAGGAGAGTGTGCGCATTGCGCAGAAGGAGTGCGAGGAGCTAAAGCAGTCGCTGAAGTCGTGCAAGCTGGAGATGGTGGCGCTGAAGAAGCAGTGGGAAGAGAGAGAAAGGAGTCTCACGCGAGAGGAGCGACTCCAATTTGTGGGACCCCCCGCTGTCCAGCTGAGCAACAAGGAGGTGGAGAGTCAGTTGCGGGAGCTGAGCGCGTACAAGTTCACCAACCAGTTGCTAATTCAGCAACTGTCCGAGGAGCGCAAGAAGGCGAGTCAGAGTCGCTCGGCGGAGGAGGTGAAACGGATAGAGAAGGAGAACGAGGATCTGAAGCGGTTGGAGAAGGAGAACGAGGATCTGAAGAGTGAGGTGACGAAGGCGCACAAGAAGATGGAGGAGATGAAGAAGCTCATCGACAAGATGGACAAGGCGGATTTGGAGTATATCGATGATTCTTCGGAGGAAGAAGTGTAGTTTATGTACCATAGTGTACTGTTTGATACAACAAACAGCTGTATGCCTTTCTCTGCCGAATGGAGGCGTATCGACCTGCGGCGTAGCCCGCTTGGTACCAGGCGAGTAGGAGTTGCGACAGCGCCTCCGCGTCGGGAAGCACGGGCATCATCGACGGTTGAGCCGGCTCCGGAACAACAGGCACGTTCTTCTTGGGAGTATAGGCCTCTCCATCTATGCAGTCAGACCAAACGCAAGGAAACGAATACAGTCCATGGGCTCCTCCTCTTCCTCGGCAGTGTTCCTCTTGAATATGATCTAGAGCCGTAAGGAATGTCAAATCCTTCCTACCTTTGTCTTCTTCTTTGTATTGGGCTCTTTCTTCCTACGCATCAGATATCCTCCATTGCATCACGTCGATGTATTCTCAGTGGGTTGTGTATTGCGGTTGTGCGTCTCAATTGCCCTCTCAAATGCCTACACAACAGGGAGTCTTGGAAGGGCCTACGTTCAGCAATTCGTCATCGTTCCATGCCGCCTCGCCGAGAGGAGCAGCAATCTCTTCTACGCTGGGATTCATCGGATTTGTCTGTGCGTTGGATGGGCGAGCTGTCGTGTAGTGCTATTGCATGTCCACTCTGTACTGTGTGAGACCGAAGGAAGGGGTCCTCATGTGAACTCGAATGCGTAATCACCGTGAATCGTCGTGTGACACTTGTGTCTAACGAGAAATGATAGTAGAAGGAAGAAAGAAATGGGATGGCGGAATGACGGCTCCGTTTCACTCCTGCCATCTCCAACCACACTCTCGCAACTCATACTCGTGAATGGTCAAGAATCAGTGACTTCACTTGATCTGTACATGTCCCGGAAACCAGTGCAATGCAGTCTCGTGGAGGGAGAGGAGCAGCAGTCAGCATGGAAAACGAATTACCGCGAAAGGAGCTCGTCAAACAAGAAGAAAACCCCCATGTTCCTTCGCGGTTCTCGAACAGAAGACATGCGCGCGATCGAGTGCGGAAGCGAGTTTGGTTTTCGGACGATTCTCATTATTCTTTTGATATGAGATATTTCAGAGCGATTCTACTAGCGACTCTACTGCTTGCTACGTGCTGCGTTGCATACAATTACAACCATAATGGCTACAATCCTGACCGTGTCCTTCTCTCCGGCATTCAGACACTGACATTCTCTCCTAGCAAATACACTACGGGTCGTCGTTCTCGGTGGGTTCTGTGTCGCTTTCGTCACCTCTAGACCCATTCCTCAAATGAAGTGCACCGGTGGCTCGGCCGGATGCCGCTATGCTCCTTCCTCCATGCAGTGCTACAACAGAGGCACGGATGGACGCGACGTTCAGGTAGCAACACTCCGTTCGGTTCACTTCTAGTGGGAGTGCAAAGCTGAACTCGACAACGGCGTTTCCCTTGGAGAAACCATTGTGAGCTGCGAAGGCTACGATTATCCCGGTAATCCTCTCGCTCTCCTTCTCACCAGTAGAGGATCCGTTTGTTCTTGCCGGATCTTGCGGAGTGGAGTACAAACTGAACAAGAACGCCAATTACTACAAGGCGCAGAAGAACAACTATCATTATTCCAAATCCTATGGAACTTCCTTTTGGAACCCCATGGCATGGATTTGGAACCCCCTTTGGAAGGCCTTTTCCGTACCCTTCATTCTTTTCTTTCACTGCTAGTTTTTGATGACCGTCGGCCTCATTGTATTCTTCATTTTCATGGTCGGCTTCAATAGCATCATCAAGTGTGTGTAGGTGGCCCATCGCCGATCTCATTCCCAGATTCGCCTTGCTGAAGGTCTTCTTCTTCCCCTTCTATCTGATGGCGAAGTGCATGTCGTGCTGCTGCAGAGGCCCCTCTGTGGGTCCCTATGTCTACCCCCCTCCCCCCGTTTTTGACGTACACGTCGTTCCCTTCCCTCACTTCTAGAACACGTTCGGAAACGGCTGGCTGTGGTACGAACTGGGCAGATCGCGCGGACACGCCGAGAGCTACTATCACTCGACGCCCACTTACGTCTACAGCCGATGCGACACGTACGACCACTCCGGTTATGATTCGCACGACAGTTCAAATGATGACACGCACGTCTCCACCTCCTACGCGACGACTTCTCGCAGATAATTGATTAGTTTTGGTTGTGATGTGTTTGATGAATACGGTTGTGTTTGATGGAAATGGTTGTAATGAAATACCGTAAGAATAACAACCCTGGTTGTGTTTGATGCAAACAGAATAATGGAACTGGAACCATAACCCAAAAAGCACTGCGATGAGGACGACGAGAACGGAGACGAGGATGATGGAATGCGATTTCTTCTCGACTTGCTTCTCTTCTGTGACTTGTGCCACACCACACTCCTCATTGCACTCCAACACCACCTGCACAGGCAGTCTGGCGTCATACCCCTTCATCCCCTGCACCTTCCAACACACCTCCTCTCCTTTCCTCTTCCCGCACTTGCACTGGACACGCACGCTCTCCTCGCACCGCTCGTCGCACGCACCGTCGTGACACACCTTCTTGCACACATGACGACAGTGCGGCAACGGCTTCTCGCACCTCTTCCCGCACGAAAACAACCCCAGCTGCTCACAACACTTCGCACTTCGCGTCGTCTTCCCGCAGAAACAGCGTCGTTTCACGACCTGCTGGCACGGAGGACAGTCGCCCGCGTGACAGTACACCAGCGGACACGGATGGTTGCATGTATGTCGTCCCGCACACAGCTGACGACACACCTCACATGGAGTGGACGACGCGTGACACGGCAACGAGCAGTGCTATTCTTCAGACCATCCCGCGCAACGACATACATGCTTCCCACACGCCAACAGTTTCCCGCACACTTCGTCGCAGAACGCGGGTTTCTCACGATCACAGCACAACACTGAAACCTTTTTGTGCCCTCCCTCGCACTCCTTCTCCACCTTCTCGTGGCACGGTGGACACGGCTCGCCGTCGTGACACACGGCCTTGCACGGATGGCCGCAAGGGAGCTTCTGAAGACAGGGAAGCGTGCAAGGAGGACAGGGTCCGGGATGGCAGGAATGGGGCTGAATTCTGGCATGATGGCAGGTGCTGGGCTTTTCGCACAAATAGGGACATTTCGGGTAGATAGACCGCCTGTACGCTTTGCATGGGACGTTTTCCACCGTCCTGCCGCAGTCGCACACCACTTGGACGGACATCGCGCATGTCGGACAATCACCTTGATGGCATGGCAGTTGGCATGTGTGACGGCCGCAGTCCAGCGCCTTTCCACAAATCTGTGTGTTACACGACGAATGCGAGGAAAACCAGAGTGCATTGCGCATGATTGCCATCGCAGCAACGGCGACCGCAGCGGTGCTTCCCACACGCGCGCATCGCCTGGCACTTCTGCTGACACAACAGCTCCTCCGAGCACTTGCACAGGGCTTGCTTCTGCCCGCAACGACACGACTTCAACACGAACTCTTCGCACGGCGGACACGGAGGAGGGTGACACTGCTGCGGGCACGAGTGGCCGCAGGGAAGAAGCTTGCCGCAGGTCTGGTGACAGGAGGGAGTTGGCTCGGTGCATGGGATGTCGAATTCTAGACTTCATTTGGAATGGCGATGATCACGCTTCTTCCCGCAGAAACAGGAGCGAGGGGGTTTGTAGGGACAGGGACCGCACTCTCCTTCGTGGCATGGCTTCTCGCAGTGGTGGAAGCCGCAGTCGAGGGGTTTCCCACAGATTTGTCCACATGAGTATGTGCCGCTCGTTACACTTCCGCAGGGAACAGTGCGCGATTCGCGACCGCAGTAGCACGTTTGGCTGACTCGTTCCTCGCACGGCGGACAAGGTCCGAAATGACAGGGCTGGTGGCAACGATGGATGCCGCAAGACAGGAGTTTGAGACAGGGCTCATGACACAGCAGCTCAGCAGTCTGTAAATGCTTCATGCTGCAACGAACCGTGCGTTGCGTCTTCCCACATGGACATTGAATCGTGATCACACGGGGACAGGGAGGACATCGTCCAGCATGACAACGCTCGTTACACTGATGTCCACAGGGAAGGATACGACCACAGAGATTACCGCAAGTATGCGGAGGTAGCCATGGGTCGAATTCGGGGTTCTCCTCCTTTCCACAGAAACAGTAATACTTGGTTGGCACCGAATCAAAGCATTTGCCGCACGATTTGCTACACGTGAGTGGTGGAGTGCGAAAGTCCTACCAGGTCCAGTCTCGCTTCACTGTGGACACCGATTGCTTATTCTTGATTGCTTCCACGATTTTTGTTTGGATACACACTTGTGCCCTATTCGCTTACTGAATGGATGCAATGCAAACCAAGAAGCAACACATTTCAGATGATACTCCGCGTAGCACTCTGGGCATTGCCAGACTGGATCCGCGTGATCAATCTATAAGGGAATGCGAATTCGGTAAAGCAAACCTGAGAGTTGCAGACAACACAATTCATAAGTGTGCTTTAGCTATTAACTTGTGATGAGCAATCCTTTCTGAATGAGTTACAACAAATACTCCTTGAATCGCAACAAACACCAACTTCACCTCCGACAATTCACCCACTTCTTCACCTTCTCCAACACGGCGGGAGGCAGATTCTGGATGTCCACCTTCACAGGATTGCCTCCCTTCGTCCTGAAATCAAAGTTGTGCAGCTCCATGTTGTCTAACCCTCACCTCCTTCACTCGCACTCACTCGCAATCAAACACGAAGTCAAGCTGTGGAAGCAGCCCAGACCCAGCTGCAACTTGCGCAGCGCGGGGTTCGCTACAACTCACTTCCGTCCTCCACGCCCACAATCGATGGTCAGATTCCCGCTCTTCTCGAACGCCTTGTCGCCCACCACCACACTCCGAAGACTCCGACAGCTCGTTACAGCGAAACTCACTCCACGCTGACACACGCCCCTCGCCACCGTTAGCTCCGTAATGGCGTCACACTCTACACCTCACACCACCGCCACAACACGACTCCGAAGGGTGATTGAAGCGTTCAGGAGCGCGCTCTCCTCCAGCACGAGGTACTTCAACTCCGTCAGGAAGTACAACTCCACGTGCTTCACACAACCCAGACAGCCCTTGCCGAAGACGATGGTGTTGAGTCGGGGCATCGCTAGAACTCACACAACACGCTCTCGCCCACTCTCCAGCTTCAGTACGCTCAGCTTCTTCATGTGGCTGGCGGAGAAGATGATCTTGGTGCAGTAACAGCCTTCTCATAACCCCACCCCACATCGCTCACGCGACAAATACAACTCTCTTATGTTGTCGAAGATCACGCTGTCGAACGAGAGGAGGTGCATCGGAGGCTGGCCGGGAATCGCCGTCGCTGAAGGCTCGAACACGATGTTGTTGAAGCGAAGCACTGAACAGTTCAAAACCTTGGCGTTTTCTGGAATGTCCGTGATCAGCTTCAAATCTGGAATTCACTTCATTTCTTCACATTTACAGGAAAAACATACCTCCGTCAAAACAGGGTCTGGATCGGCAATCCTCAAAAACGAGGACACTTTGAGAGGCAGGGGGGTTCGCTCCACATCGCTCTCAATGTTCCCGTACAGAACCACCTTCGACGCCAGACTCGTCTTCTCCGCGTTGCTTAGTTTGGTCAGCAGTCCGCAGGTCGTGGCGAGGATGTCGTCTTCCACGTCTGTTCGTCACACCACACCACTGACTCCACAGATATACGCCACGGGGTTCAGCATGCTTCTCGGACGCTTCTCCTTCATCAGCGTCTCCGGCTTGGGCGCGTACACGGGCTTGCAGCAGTCGCCGAAGCACACCTCCTCCAGCGCACACCCGGTGAAGTCGTGATAGTACGTGCACTCCTCCGTGTGGTTGTTCGCGCCGTAGTTTCGCACGAACACGCAGTAGTTGGGCGCGATGTACTTGTAGCCTTCACCGCTGAACTGACCATTTGCAATACCGCCCGTGTACTCCAAAAAGCCCGTGAAATTGTACATCGTGCAGTTCTTGTCGGTTTTGGCGCCATTCTCCCAATTCCCACAATACTCGGTATTTCCGTTCGACCAGAACGACACGCCGTACCCGTGTCGCCTCCGGCCCTGGTGCTCGCCACGATACAGCAGCTTCCCAATCGCGTTCCATTCCTCGCCTTCGCCGACAAACGCCCCCTTCTCAAACTCGCCCCTATACATGTAGAAGCCCTGTTGTGTGACGCGAACAAGCTCCTCCAGACACTGTTTCAGCTGCTCGTTCCTCTGCTCGGCGTCTCTGGCGTCGCCGCGCGCCTTCAGCAGCTCCAGCTCGTTCATCTCATTCTTCAGCCACTCCTCGATGTACAGCACGCCCTGTCCACTGAACTCCTTCTCGCGCCAGAACCCGTCATACAGCAGCTTGGAGCCGTCACGCGAATACAGCGGTACGCGCACGGCACAGATCTTGCCGTCGTCGGCATATCGCACATCGCTGATGATCTCATCTGTATGGGGCCATATTGCGAAATCGGACCCGGTTGGGACAGCGCCGTAGAGAACGCGGGGACGCCACTGGCCGTTGTAGAAGTGGTCGAAGAAGGCAATGACGTACTATGGATTAGGGACAGGGGCATATGGGACCTCTTTGCTCCAATTCTTCACGGTGTGAGCAAGCCACTGAAACTCGCTGAGAGAAAGACGAGGAAGCGATGAACAGCGACGCAGAAGAATCGTGGCAATCTGGAGGTCAGGAAATGAACGAGAAGGAGACGGTTTCGTTGGAGGGAAGTGCATTCAGGACGATTGGAATCTGGCTTTCGATTTGGAGTTTTGTGATGATCTTTATCAATTCCTAGCATTGATGAGATGGAACAGAACCAACTTTGACACTGTATTCACGTACCTTCTCTCCATGCTTGATGATCAAGTCGCACAAGTCGTCAGGAAGGGAGGATGCGAAGAGACGCTCCTCTTGGGTTTCCGCCTTTATGAACAAGAAGTTCTGCAAGCGGCTCAACTACACGTGACACGAAGAGAATGAGCTTACGTTAGCTCCCGTTAACATATCCAACTGTTTGATATCCTTCGCGATATCGGCAAGAAGGTCCTAGAATCACACAAAACGATAGAATCAACCGGACTGCACGTCTTCAGCATTTTCATCGCAGCTCGAGTCTATCTGTGAGTGTGGTAATCCATTTCCACTTTACTGACCACGCGCTTGGTCACGGCTGGTGTATCCAATACCTAGGAGATAAACGATGAGTAGCATCGCAACGTTGTCATTATCGTTCATGAGCCGTAGCAAATACTCCACATACGCCTATGGATCACAGCGTCGATCCAAAACAACGGGCAGCGACTCAATGGATCTGTAGGGCGTGTTACACAATGGACATAGTTTATTCTAAGAATGAGAGAGTGCAAGAAAGTCCACTCTGTGAGAACTCTCCGTCAAGCACGAGGTGCAAAACAGGTGGGAACAGCCGTTTGGGAGGGACACGTCCTGTGGTTCCTCGGTGCATATGCAGATAGCTGCAATCAAAAGAAACGGAATCACATACAGCAAGACTCATTGAAATACGGGAGGTAGACATACTGCGTTAGGATATCTCTTCTCAGCGCGGTGATATCTGGCATGGCTTGTGACTGAATGAAAGCAAGTCCCGATTTGGTTTGAATAATGGGGGTTATGAAGAGGGCGTGGAGAATGGGGTCAACTGTGTGTGTTTCAGCATCCTTTGGGTAATTCGTCGTGGAAAGCTTTTTGGAATGCTGTAGATGACAATGGGTGAATAGCGTCGAAGAATCACTTGTGGTCATTCATTGGAGAGTGGATGCGATATGCGAGAACACTGTACCTTAGTAATTGTTCGTAACATGTCAGATGCTATGCTGGGGCATTGCTCGTTCTGGCAGTAGATGACACTGGAATTGTGTGATTTCTGTTATTTACGCATGCTCTTGCGAGTCCACTGGCATTTAGCTCAATCCAATCCGAAACACAATTGAGGCCGTTTCCAGAGAGCATGCGACACATGGGAAACAGCAATGGAGGAGAGACAGAGTATGGCATCATTTCTGTCTTTGATGCGTACGAAAGAGGATTGAACCCTAATACCCAAATACTTGTTCTGTTCCCCAGTGTCCATATTTCACTTTTCTTTCCTTTTGATTACAAAAGAAGAATCGAAATGAAGCGCGTGCTTGCCGTTTTTTCTATTGTTCTTCTGTTTGCAGTTTGCAATGCAGAACTGAGTGTTGACGTGAGGCGTACGTGTTTTTGATTACCGTGTAGTCAAATGATAATCAGGATGATGAGTTTTCCCTGTTGAAGGGCTTTGTCTCTCCTGAACCTACTACTATTCCTCCTACTCTCCCCCCTACTGAACCGCCTACAACTCAGCCTCCTACTACTCAGCCTCCCACTACTCAGCCCCCCACTCCCGCTCCTACGACTCTTCCTCCTACTCCCGCTCCTACTACCCTTCCTCCTACCCAGCCTCCTACTCAGCCTCCGACTACCCTGCCTCCCACTCCTCGTCCCACTCATCCTCCTCACCCCACTCACCCCCCAACCCAGCCTCCTACTCCTACTCCTACTGAGAAGCCCAGCAACAACATGGTTTGGTACATCATTGGTGGAGTTGTGCTCGTCGTGATCATTGTTATCTGTATCATGTGCTGCTGCAAGAAGAGTGAGAAGGAGAAGAACGATAAGACGCCTCTTGTCTAAATAGTTAATTCTGCTCCTGTTTGTTTCATCCAGAGAATGGCTTTGTCCCTACGCGATTTCGTCTATATGGTAGCTTATGTAGATGCAACACGCTCTGTAGCAACCCTGCATCGATTCTGTCACCCGTAGACGTCAATCGAGTCTTGTGAGGGATCGCTCGCCACGATTGCCACCCGACTCGACTCCATATGCACAACCCAAATGCTGGTTTTCCAGAACTTTCTGCTGTCCATTCTGTATGCTTCGTCTACGGAAGACTTGAACCAGCTTTGCCAGGATATCACGGGTAATCCTTATCCACTTCTACGGAGAAAGAGCTACCTTTCATGAAGTCCAAACGCTTCACGACGAATCGCAGCGCATCGTCAAGACGCCGCTGTTTAGCACACTCAACTCGAGCATTATCGCCAACTTCCTCCGCAATTACCAGTCCATCGAGAGGGACTACAACACCCTCCAAAACCTCTACCGTCAGTTACTTGCCAAGATGGTATTCCTCATCCTCCATCCCATGAATCCACTATCCAACGGCAAGAGAGAGAAGAATTCGCTGTTCTACGGAACTCTGCAACACAGAATCGGAAAGCGAAATTGATGCTTCATTCTGTCATTCTCTAGTCCTGCAGAACATAGTGAAGGAAGAAATAAAGCAGAAGCATGGAGCCGTGAGTGATCATATCTTCTTCTTCTCCTTAGAATACCCTATGGATACTGATATTCGAGTGCGTCATTGAAGAGCTCATGAACGGCGAGGACGACTCCAATCAACAGCAACTGATTCATCAGCTCCACCAGATCGCAACCACTCTCAACAAGCATGAGTCTCTTGAATGGAGACAGCAGCTGCGAGAACACGGAATACCCAGCGCTCTTCACGAGCTGTCTCAGAAGTACCTCCACACAAACGACTATGCCTACACCAAGCTAATGATGCTCATTCACTTCGTGGAGATGGAAGAGAGTTAAGTTGTTTCTTCAGGACACGAGTACTGAAACAAACACATCACACTCAGGCACTCACTTCGGATAGGAGATACTGGTCCTTGCCCTTCGACAGCACCTTCAGACCGCCCTTCTTGAGGCGAGTGGCAAAGTACACTGCAAGCAGCGCAACAGCAATCACGGAGACAATCGAGACGGTGATCACCACCGCCCAGTTGACGTATCTGCGCAGCACCACGCTCTCGATGTTCGCAACAAAGCCGTCTCCCATCTTCTTCCCCACCAGCTCGTTGAAGCGCGGCTTCAACTTCTCGAAGTTGCGGAGAATCACCTCGCCGAACGCCTTGTCCACGCCGCAGCGCGAGAACACCGTCATCACCGTCGTCTCGCCGTCGCTGCTGAAGTCCGCGTACAGGTAGTTCACGTCGTCCGCTCGCAGGTACGTGGAGTCCACCAGCAACGCCGTCATCTCCTTGCTCTTCTCCTCCCACATCGACTCGCGCACGAACGCGTAGCCGTTCTCCGGGTTCTTGGTGAAGCACTGCGAACGGTCCTCCACCCACTTCGCCTCCGCTCTGTCCCGCGTGCACACGAAGCGCTTCCGACCCGTGGAGCCGAGCGGGCAGGACTTCGGGAACGACTGGCCCTCGATCATGTTGACATGACCGTTCTTCTTCGGACAGGCGAGGACGCGCGTGTGGTAGAAGCGAATGTTCTTCACGAGGATCGGCTGCTGCTG
>ERZ780157.1973-NODE-1973-length-20550-cov-3.344621_pt1 | contig 20550 bp, 30 predicted proteins | sample MGYA00511169_ERZ780157 | MGnify/ENA primary metagenome ERZ780157 (study PRJEB29588, sample SAMEA1965149) | human gut metagenome | biome: human gut; feature: human-associated habitat; material: faeces | place: Denmark | collected 2008/2010 ... | reverse complement strand
AAAGTGGGAACGACTGGGTTTGATGAATTGACTGCTGCAATGTGCTTGCATCATTTCACAGAGAGTCGTGTGATTGTGTGATTCATGACGAGACTGGGTAGTTAGAATGGAAATGGGATACAACACCTCTTCTAACTCTTATGATACACATTTTGAAGCGTATCGATCGGTATTGAGGAAGCGTCACAATTCCTGTGAATAAGGAGATTGCTCCCACCATATATCATACTACAACACAAAGATTGTTATACTGAGAGAGGACAACCAGCAATTCCAAGACAGATCAATTGAATACTTTTGAATAGAAGGGGATTCATTCTACTTTGAAGGATTCAGACATACGAATGAGCACCCTTTTGCTTACGCTTATGATGATTATTCTCATTTGCCCATCATTACACTCTAACCTGTAGTGCACGACTTTCCCTCCACACTGCACTACAGCCAGTCAACTATTACCCCATAACCAATGATGTCGCTCTCAGTACTCCCCTCGCCCCATTGTAGAAAGACGAGGCCTAATGAAAGCAATCACTTCACTCACCAAGCGACAACCCTGAAGAGTAAAACGCAACCGAAATACCCCCGAAAACGGTCACTCATCCCTTTCCAAGTCAAATCGCAGTGCATACATCCCGTGTATGCGACTTTAATCAAGTCCTGCATATAGCATAGAATGAGTACAAGTATTGTAGATAGTTTCTAAAAGAGAACTCATCATCAGCATTCAACCGTGTTTCTGAGGGAATATGAGCCCATTCTGAAGAACTTTTATTCTCCGAAGCTTTCCCTTGGGAAGAAGGCGCAGCTGATCAACAACAACGAAAAGCTGTGGAAGATTGATGTTTTCAAGTTCCTTGCTCCCCATCTAACTGACGCTTAAGGTACAAGAGCAAGGAGGATCTGAAGTTTGTCCAGCAAGTTCTTCTGGACATTTGGGACTACTACCTCGGTATTCTGGAAAAGCCGGATATATCCTTGTTCGCCACTTCCTCGTCTTTCTTGATTCCACTCGCTATCAGCGGATATCGAGGCATCCATTTTCACTCTGTTGATTTACACCATTTGCCGACACGAATACAAAATGGAGTATTTGTGCAAGTGCCAGGGGGCAAATTCCATTGGCATTTCAAAGCGTGGCAGCCGCATTACGACGTCTTATCGGTTTGAATCTTCCATTGTTGTTAGAAGTAGCGTCCTTCTCGCCAAGAGCCGGGACCTGTGCTTTCGGAAGATGAAATCGCGGATTGCCACCAACGAGGAATGCAGTTTCTGTGGGTGCACCTTCGCTGTGAGCTTTATTCGCGAAACGGAGTTTCAACGACCTACTCTGGAAGCGATATGCGACGGCTTCGTTCAGTGGTACAACATCACCTCGCAGATCAACGTGTATCGAGGCATTCATGCTTCCAATTTTCGCAAGTGCGGAATTCATGCTCCATTCATTGTAGATCCGTTGCGATGATTGTCAAGGAGATTTCATCGTACATCTTCAATGATTCCTCATGCTCCTCGCTCTCCGCCTACTTCCAACTCTGTCGCGAAAACGATCTCCAGAACTCGATTCCGTCCTCTGTTAAGGGTATTTCCCTCTCTGCCACCTCACATGCAGTGCGTCGGAAGCTTGTCGACATCTCGCTAAGTGGGGTATTAAACACCATTTCCTCCACACTCAACCCGCGACGCGACTCCTTCGACAAGGGCTCTTCCGAGTCCTTCTTCGGCAACGCCCTCAACTCCAGCGACCTCAAGACGCCTCCGCTCGAACCCATTGACGAAGACACGCCACTGACTCTCACGAACTCGCTCCACCTGCAGGAGTCGCCGTGCGTGTCGGCGTACCACTCGCCCTCGCTCTCGCCCGAGTGGACGCTCGACGACAACGACAGCACGGAGACCTGCAAGAAGAACTACCGTCGCATGAGCGTGTCCACCATCACTCCCTTCGTGCTGCACGGCGGAATCGGCGATGGGGGCACGCCGGACGTCGACGTGATCGAGTGCTCCAGCGCCCAGCCCAGCTTCGTCTACGAATCCGTGCGCACCAGTTTTTTTGTGTGACGGAATAGGTCCCGCACTCCTTCTCGTCGAACTCGTTCCTCTCCACGCAAGATGTCCTCCAGTTCGAGACGCTGAACCCCTCGCTGTATCTCTGGGAACCGATTCACCAGTTTATCGAGCACGAGGACGCGTCGCCCTTCTCCTCGGTACGCGTGTGTGACTGTGTTCATCGTAGTCGAAGGAGTGGTGCTCGCAGCTGATGCGCAACGGCAGCGTGTACATCGCGTTCGTGAACTACTACCACCTGTACGTGTCCTCCATCAGCAAGGGCGACATCGTGTGGAACAAGATCCCCGGCTACTGCTACATCGCTGTGACCATCCCGCTGATGATCATGGAGTGTCGGTTCCAGGTGGTGGTGGTGTAGGGGCGTGATGCGTAGAACCGCTCGCTCAAGGAGGAGGCGTTCTTCCAGCGCGACTTCCAATCACTCCACCTCGACAGATTCTATCCCCCATCGTGCTTCCGACTGAAGAACGTGTCCTCCGACTCCCACCCCATCCTCCAGTCGATTCGCATCCTCCCTAAGTACAACCCCTTCATTACCTACGCCTGTCTCGTCGCCGTCTTCAACAGCTCCAACTTCATCATCCCGAAGGACGTGCTGGCGTACCTCTCGCGCTCGAAGGAGCTCCTGCGCAGTCTCTGTCAGGCGAAGCTGAGTTACTACCAGACGGCGCGACAGCGCTGTGTCGACGAGTCGCTCGCCAACAACGTCATCATCGCCAACACGCATGACAGCGTTCACAGCAACCCGGCGACGCCCACGAGCGACGAAGAGTCTCTCGGACATCGAGCCACGCACTCCTTCTCCATCCGGCAAGGCTTACGCTCGCTGTTCGTGTCCCCCAAAACGCCCAGGGCGCGTGGGTACTGGATGGGTGGGATCCCCCGTATTCACTCGGAGTCGCACGTGCTGGAGGAGGAGTCCACCCACTCGCTCCCGAGTCTGCCCCACGTCCACAGCAACAGCAGCATCTCCTCGCTCTCCGACGTGAAGGAGAACACGTGGAGCCACTTCCACATGCAGGTGGAGAGCTCGCTGTTCAACATGTCACGAGCCATCGCGCTGGTCGCCCTTCAGTTTTCCGTCGTCCTGAACAGCGACCACAAGGACGTAGCGGTTGGGAGAAGGATTGATCGTAGATTCTCACCGCGGTTATCTCCACTGTGTACGACCTCCCCTCCTTCATTTCCCGCGGGGATTTCCACATTTTCGTCAACACCGTCTTCTTCGGCAACTTCAAGTACATTCATCGCTACACCAGCTCCATCGACGCGTCGCTCACCCAGCCGCGGTCTGGGTCTCTCCCGAACGCGCTGTGCCGGCTGTTCTGCCACTGGTCGTTTGACGTGCGCGAGTACGTGCACCGTCTCCTCGTGTACAAGGTGATACTGCCGTATGTGTGGGGGAATGGGGTCATATGCAGGGACCAGTCCGGATTGACTGAGTTGGAGAAGCTGCTGATTAGGGCATATCGGATCGTGATGGACCGTATGGGGATTCGCCTGTTGCCCGAGCGTGACGAGCTTCTGTTTGACTATGGCCAGCCAGTGCTCAATTATGAGGAAGTGGGAAGGAGCGTAATCGATGTTTTGGCGAGAGAGAATGGAATGGAGTTGTTGAATGAGGCTCAGCAGGAGCTGCAGAGTCATTCATTTGTTAGTGTGCGCTGGGTGTGTGATGTGTAGAACGACTATTCCACAAGGCTCGCTTTGGAACTCGACCTCTATCTCTTTTCTCTATTCCTTCACGATTACGATAGTCAGTTTGATAGAATGTATGAGTATCCTATCTACTCCTATATGCTCGATTCGATAGGACGTTTTTCAGAACTGTTATTCAAAGCGTGCACGTATCCCAACTGTGCAAAGGCTCCGCCTGTGTTGAATATGATTTTCTCAAACTTTGGTGCCGCTTGATAGTAGTAGCCTGTTTGTTCCAAGAAAGAGCACTGTTGCACGAGGCAAACCAACTACGAACTACTCTACACTTGTTACACTATAAAAGAGGAAAAGAAGCCCTTCATCTTCTTCATAAAGGATACCTTGCTCTCTCCTTGCGAATCACCTCCTATCTGTCAGAAGCAACATCCAACCATACCGTTTGTACTATGAGTTTCGTGCCTACCGTTGGGCACATCGCGGTTCTGGGGACGCGTTGTATTGCGTCTCTGAATACGATCCTGCTTATACAACTCGGATTGATCGGGGCGCGGAGACGAAACCTCCTCTGTCAGAACGGGGATAGAATCAAAGAAAGAATCCCCTTCTTCTCGCCCCACTTCTTCAGGCTCGGTTTTCACGATGCTATTTTCTTCTGCAGCCATTATGGGAAGAAGAGAACAAGATAGGAAAGGATAGTGATTGCCCTGGAAGGATGATGACGGTTTTGGGATACTGCAATCTGATTGGCTGGCGCCGGATCATGGCTTAGGGAGCGAGTGGGCACGAAAACGGCAATGGGTATTGACTAGCTGATAGGAGTGATCGCAATAGAAACGGTTCAGTAATACTCCTAATCATTGACCCCAGAAGACCCGTTCTCGTTCAAGTGAAATAGTACAGTCCATAAATGATATGTTATCCCTTCCTCCAATCCCCATTCCTCTCATGGAGCCATTCAACTCAAAACACTATCCCACTATTATCAGAGCAACTCACACTCTCAACATAATGAAATTGCACACTCTTGTCAATCCCCATTTCTCTTTCTAAGAGAACTCCCTATGCTCTGTATTCTTTTCCTGTGTACGTTGTCTGCTTAACTACCCACCAATTCTAACGGTTTTAGTAGAAATACTCCCGCTTTCTCGGAGTGCGTGTGCAGCGGACGGAATTTGGAAGACTACGCCCAGTGGAGAGGTTTGCGTTCTTCCGTGCCAAGGAAACACCGTCGGCATCATGACAAGGCGTTGCCGGTGCGTCTCTTCGACTTCGGGAGAATGGGATGATCCCGATCTTCAGTACTGCCTCAACGCCGTTGCTCCCAAGGGAAAAGCCTACATCGACTTCGTCATTTCGATTTCGTATTCAAAGACGGCCGTTATATCGAACAAGCCGAGTGGAATCGTTGCAGCGTATAGTTACATGTACGGCTTGAATGGTGACGAAGTGTCTCTGTATCGCATTGCCAGAGAGCATACGCATGTCTCCTATTTGATTTGTGTGTAATCTATAGTACACGTCCATTCAGGTTCGCATTTGCTTTGATCAGTCCTCTGCTTCTTCCTTATACCGGCAACTTGGTAACGTGAATGCGACAATGGAATTGAGAGACTTCATAAGGAGTAACAATGACAAGGGACTGAAGTTGGACTATCTCACGGAAGAGGGATTGACGAAGTCGTCGATTCAATATGACTATGGACCGTACATTCATTTTGAGGATGTCAGCGACAACCACACCCTCATGGTGGCTGTGATCTGCACTGTTGGTGTCATGACTCTCGGTTTGGTTGGGTGGTACATCTTCATCCAGGTGAAGAGGTACCGTGAAGTGCAGCAGCGAGGACGACTCATCTCCCCTCTTCCTCGCGAAATCCAGGAAATGCCCTATCAGGGCATTGTCATCGTTTAGGTCCTTTACGAATAATGCGCATTTCGTGTTTGTTTCTCCATTCGTCTTCCCGCCATTTCTGTGTCTTCACCCTCAATGTATTCATACAATCTCAGTGAGAGCGAAGAGGAAGACGATATCGACGATGTAGGGCTTGGTTCCTCTCTCCACTTCGTAGATTCGCTACGGAGGATATGCGTGGGACGAAGTGATGATGCCCAAACAAGCTAAGAAAAACAAACAGTCAGAAACGGTCGCAACCCCTTCGGATGCCACTTTTAACAACAACGGAGTAGTTTGGATTGTAATGTGCATGAAGTGATAGCTGTTTCGTGTCAAGTCCCAAATGAGTAGCACGCACAGTCGGCTACCCGATTTGTCATCCATGTCGTCTTCCCTCGCCCCTCTATCATCCGTCTTAGTCGCGAATGAAAGCAGTTCGATACTGAAGGATGTTTCGTTTGAGTGGATGGCGCCTCCAGTTCAACAGGTCACGACAACCACGGTGGATGCATCTCCTATCAAGGACAATTCGATGAACCGAGAGCTGTTTCAGGAGCCGAGCTCCATCCTCATGGAAGGGGAGAGTGTCGCCATTGAGGAGCCATCCAAGCTGTCCTTTTCCTGTTTCCCTCCTCTCCATCCCTCTCAGTCCCTTCCATCGCACTCTCAACGAGCGTATTCTCAACGCAGCAGCAAACCGCACAATCGCGCAATTGACTGGAGCGTGGTGAACTCAGCCCGGTTCCCCTCTATCCATTCCTCTTCAACCGTCACCACCTCAGCAAGTGCGGGAACAGCAAAGCCTCTTCCTCTGTCGCAAGCGATGGGTCATTTCTCTCAGGTCGTGAACACGCATCGCTTACCCACTCAGGGCATGAAGCGGGGTGATAACCGAGATGCCTCTGCATCCAAAGTGTGGCGAGCTGCGTTGGACGAATCGGCGAAGACGATGCCCGATGTGACGTTGAATTCGCAGGGTGAAATGACCTCGCTGCTAAAGAAGTGCATACTGGAACGAGAATCGATTTGTCATTCGATCCGCGATGACTTGAGTGACTACGATTTGGCAACTGTGATTACGTGTGATCAGCAAGACACGATCAATCGGTTTGTCCTTCTCTTTCACCAGGGTGCAATGGAGCACAAAACGGGTATTCTTCTCATGTCTTGCTTTGTGATCCAGTCTTTGAGTCTTCGAGAGGGATCCATTGTACTGTTGCGATTCCTGTATGAAGTATAGGTGGGGCTGCGAAAGGGCTACTCCATTATTGGTGATCCCCACTCCCTCCCGATTGTTGTGGGCATTCAAGGAATCGCTGCCGTTCCCACTGAGCTGGTTCCGAAGGATGAATGACGGAATCACCATTGTTCTCAAGACGCTGATTCTGAAGGATGAATGGCGGAAACACCTGTTTGTTGGATCATCTTTTGTTCTCGTGATCGGTGGAAGCAGCATGATTGCTCTTAGAGTGCTGAGGGCGATACCAGGCACGATGATGGAGTGCGCAGTTCGAGGAGCAAGCGCAGTTCGGTTTCCAAGAAGGATAGTTCCGAACGGATATGCGGGCACTGCTCTACGTGCATTGTATTCGTCATCGAGAAAGCAATCTAGCCGAATCCAGAAGCAGCAGGCGTCTTTCTCACAAGCGAGGGATAACTCCGAGTCAATCGATCCATCCTTATTGTCGATTGAAGAGGCGTGTAATTTGCTTCGCTCGAGGGATCTGTCCATTCCGGATGTGGGTTTTCGTCATCTGCCTTTATGGCTAGGTAGAGCGAGTAGCAGTTTCGATGGGTTATCGAAAAGATGCTGAGTCCAAGGTAGTTTCTCGTTGTACGAATCATATCCAGGATGTGGAAGTTGCTTTTCGCGCTTTGCATCGAATCAATAGCAATAGTCACATCCTGCTTCTTTTCAATGCATTTCAAAAGAATCATGTGTGCCTTGTGTGTCCTTCTCACATCCAGAGCGATATCCGCTTTTCTACAAACTCTCTCGAGATTATCCTCGATGCAGCGATCCAAGAGAAGCAGTACTCCTTCGTTGACGTCATTTGGTCCTCTTGCTCCGACGAAGATCGTAAGAAGTGGGGACTGCTGAGTCGCTACGCTCACGCGATGATTGCAGACAGACGGCTGAAGAATGCGCGGCAGTTCCTCCAGAAGATTGAGCGTGAGGAGTACACAATTCCAGTAGCGAACTCCCAGGTTCTTCAGGGTCTTTATGAGGGCTGCTACTATGAGGAGTGTCTGAAGTTTTACAAGGGACTTCTCCCATTAGACCCGACATTCAAGTTGCTTGGCGATTCGTGTGGTGTGTATTCTGCGTTGTTGTCGGCACATGAATTGAAGCAGTACGGAGAGGTCCTTTCGATCGCAAAGTTGGCGAGTCAGCTGCAATTCCATCCTTCTCGGAGCGTTCTGTCTGTTCTAGTGGACGTATGTTTCTCGGTTCGGGTGAACGAATAGATTTACGAAAAGGGCGATTTCTGGAGAACGGAGTACAATCGTGAATTGGCAAAGCTGAAGGAAGAGGGAAAGACGCCCACGGAACTGCAGTATGTGTTCTAACTGAATTCGATGTAGACTTCTGGGAATTCTTGCGCAATGCCGATTACCCCAGTTGTTGGAGGGAAGTGAGATGCTAAGTCACGAACTGAATCGGAACAAATGGAGTTCCATTACCAAGGACCGGAATGAGGATTATCGGATGAATGTGAGCAAGTTCGACGATTCCTACCGCCATCTGTTTCTGCTCGGAGCGTTGGACGAGATTGCGCGGAGAGAAGAGGACGAGGAGAGTAAGAAGGTTTTCATGGTTACGACGGTGAGCAATGACAAGGTGCTCTCACGCCTGTTGCGAGCCGAGGTGTTTCCGCCCATCAGTTGTGTGGAGCACGTGGTAATTTGTGGGTGTGTTCATGGGTAGTCGCGCTCCTTCTCCATCCCAGTCAAGTCCATTCTGCATTGGAAGCGCCACCGAGAGGATCCTGTTCTATAGTTGCTTTAGTGGGTGTTTGTGGCATTCCAGTGGTACGAATGAGAATTCTCGTTGAGAACGACACTTCAAAGAACAGCACTCACTTCAAACAAACACATCCATGATACACTTAACAGTTGATAATGTCAACAAAGTCGGGCTTCAGGGACGCACCACCCACCAGGAAACCATCGATGTCCTCCTTCGCCATCAGGTCCTTGCAGTTCTTCGTCGACACCGAACCACCATAGATGATACGCACGTTCTCAGCAACAGCGGGACTCACCGCACTTGCCATGAACGCTCGGATCTGCGAGTGCGTCTCCTCAGCCACATCGGGCGTCGCCGTCTTGCCAGTGCCAATAGCCCACACAGGCTCGTACGCGATCACGATGTTCTCCCAGTCCTTCTCCTCCACCGCGTCCACTACGGCCTGCAGCTGAGCCTTGCACACCTCCATCGTCTTCCCGCTCTCTCTGTCCTCCAACAGCTCACCGATGCACAGAATCACCTTCACACCGTTCGCCAGAGCCACCTTCGCCTTCTCCGCGATGAGCTCGTTGCTCTCAGCGGCAACCGTGTGGCGGCGCTCGCTGTGACCCACAAGCGTCCAGTCGATGCCGAAATCTACGACTCATCCGCTCACAACGCCACCCACCCTTCAACATGGGCGCGGACAGCTCTCCCGTGAAAGCGCCGTATCCCTACACATCACCCCTCCAGTGAGCACGTACGTTCACCTTCCAAATGTTCTGAGCAGCCACCTGGATCTCCTTACGAAGAAGACTCTTCGCGAGACTGAGATGGAGAGCAGTGGGAGCGATCACGATATCGCGATCCGCCTTGAGCTCGGGAGCAGCGTTGAACGCGGCAATCAGCTTCTCAAGGGAAGCCACAGTTCCGTTCTACGAATGACCGCGCTCCCGCGCACAGCCTACGCATTTCCAGTTACCACCGATGAAGATTTTGCGAGCCATGCTGTTTACGATTGAAAGAATGAGCTGCTGAGGGTCTTTGACACCGCGCAGTGTGGTGCGTCTTGACGTGAGCAGCGCACCCACACCGAACATGCCGCGTGTCGTCTCCTCGACGATGACGCTGGAACTGCCAAGTGAGTGGACGACGCACGGAGAGGCGTTTCACTGAGTATTCGTTGTAGAGCGTATCCTGCGTTCACGGGAATCTCGCAGTATATCTTTCGATCGATGTAGGTGAGAGGGAGTTTGGAATTGAGAATTCGTGCTCACCCTTCCGTTTAGATCGATCCAAAACGAAGTGTCAATTTGGGCATGTTCAACATATATGAAGAAAAGAAGCCCGCTGTTTGTGTTCTGCACTGGGATGACTCGTAGCAGGCAATGAATGAAGACGGTGTGGAAGAGAAGAAGGTAGCCTCGTTGACTTGTGCGATGGTTGATGCAGGAATTGGGACTTACGCGTAGACATTGAATCAAATCGGTGTGCAAATGGACTCTCCTCTGTGTTGGTCTCCTGATGGAGAATTGTGAGTATCGGAGGGGAATCATGACGGAATAGCTTGTTCTATGTGAATGGCACCCACGGCATTAGCGTTTGCCAGAGAGACGCCAACAATCACTACTCCCGCGTCTACGTGTTGCTCGGACATAATCGTCGTGTTCGCCAGATGCAGTACCATCCGACGAAGCCGCTTCTGGTGTCTTGTGGCGACGAGGGCATCTTTGTGTGGGATCTGAATGCGCATACGTGCATCAAGAGTATCACGTGAGCGTCTTCCTCGATGGTGATGAATAGGGAGGACAACTGCCCTGATGCCCACGAAGAGGACGTGGAGTGCATGGTGTGGCTCTACGACGGCACAGTGCTCGCTACTGGAGGCTGCGACTCCACCGTCAAGTTGTGGGACGTGGAAAAGGAGTACGTGTGGAGATCGAGTTGTGAGGTCCAGCTTCTCCTTCTTGGAGACGATCAACGCGCACAAGAGCAACGTGTGCGTCCTCGCCTTCTGCCCCGCGCTGGACTACCTGGCGACGGCGGGTCGCGACAGCAGCATTAACCTCTGGAACACGCAGTCGCTGCGTCCCGAGGCTCTGAGCAAGCGCGTATCCCAAGCACTCTCCACTCACACGTAGTACGACGACAAGGGCATCGCGTGCAACCTGATCGCGTCGATGGACGGTCACTTGGGCGATGTGAGCGCGCTGGCGATCTCCACCGATGGGGCCACCATCTTTTCGGGTGCTCGCGACAACACGATCCGCGCGTGGGACTACAAGCGTCACCACCTGATCCGCGAGATCAAGGACCAGAACAACCTGGCGTAGGACAGTGGCGAGCGCGTGAGGGGTAGGTCGTCGCACAAGGGCGATGTGACGAGTCTGTTCTGTATCAACGACAACCAGTTCCTGGTGTCCACGTCGTTCGACGGCACGATGCACATCTACAAGCTGGGCAGCATGACGAGCGAGGAGAAGATGGACGGCGACCTGACGCTGGTGGTCGAATTTGGGAGGTGTGAGGGGTAGGCGAGTTTGGACGAGCTGCTGAAGGGCTTCACGGAGACGGAGACGGAGCAGGTGGTGGCCAACGACACGCTGATCAGCTCGAGCGTGCTGTTCGTGGTAGGAGCGACGAGAGCGCGTGAGGCGTAGCAGGACGCTGTGATGTGCACGGCGATGAACCCGAGGATCCCGCTGATGGCGGTGGCGAGCGACAACAACTGCGTGAAGGTGGAGGCGGCGATCGGGCGTTACGCGTAGGTGTTCGACATCTCGAAGGACATCCGCGTGCCGGTGCTGATCCAGGAGTTCGTGAGCCACTCGGACTGCGTGAACACGGTGGTGTCGAACGCGGTGGGGGCGTGTGGGGCGTGTGACGGGTAGCAGGGTCTGGTGGTGTCCGCGTCGACGGACTTCGACGTGAGCGTGTTCAACCCCGAGCAGGCGACGCGCGTGCTGTCGTTCAACACGGGCGCGGCGATGTCTGCGGTGGCGACAGTGGGCGTGAGGGCGTGTGGTGAGCAGTAGTGCGACGACATGATCTTCGCGGGCGGGAAGGACTACGTGATCCACTGCTACTCGCTGAACACGCCGCGCTTCTACCAGGCGATGGAGCAGCAGTGCATGCTGATGCACACGCAGCCCAACCCCGCCGCCTACGACGTGGGGGCGTGTGGAGGGAGTGACGCGTAGCTGTACAACCTGGTGGGGCACTCGGGCAAGGTGCGCAGTCTGGCGTACAGCAAGGACCTGAGGGTGCTGGCGTCGGCGAGCGAGGACGTGCGTGTGGGCGTGGCGCGTGAGGCGTAGGGCACGGTGATGATCCACGACATTCCCGAGTTCTCGCCCGTGGACCCGAACCACAACGGCGTGCCCGAGGAGGAGGACGCGTCGGCGATCCTGGAGGACCACAACGGCATCGTGCTGGGCGTGGCGGTGAGCGACGAGGTGGACGGCAAGCACTACCTGGCGTCGGTGGGCAACGACTACGCGCTGTTCGTGTACACGCTGGACCGTCGTGCGCGCAGCGCGTGGCACCAGCAGGATGCGCACAAGGGGTGAGGGCGAGAAGAGGGCGTGAGGCGTAGCGTGGTGACGTGCGTGGCGTTCGGTCACGGCAGCGCGAAGCACCTGGTGTTCACGGGCGGCTGGGACAAGGAGGTGCACGTGTGGGACGTGGCGACGGGCGAGCGGGTGAAGACGCTGACGCACCACACGGAGAGCATCATGAGTCTGACGGTGAGCGAGGACGGGCGTTACGTGGGCGAGGAGACGAGGGGTGAAGCGTAGTTGATCTCGGCGGCGGCGGACAAGAGCATCCTTCTGTGGGACCTGGAGAAGGACTACACGATCGTTGCGCGCTACGTGTGTCCGGATGAGTGCAAGAGCGTGTGCGTGGCGGGTAACGAGATTGCAGCTGGCTACGCGAGCGGCGTGATTCGTCTGTGGCCGTTCCCCACGGAGGACAAGATGAGCATGTTCAAGGAAGAGGCGTTTTAATTGTATTCTTTGTGGGGTGTTTGTTGGAAGAGTGGGAGGAGTTGCTTTTGTTAGTGATTGGGAAGAAGAATGGCTTTTGTTAGTGATTGTGAAGAGGAGTTGGCTTCGTTTTGCAGTGGAATGGGAAGAGACGAGCTGTCTTCATTCATCGCACCCCTCGCTTATCACGTATGGTGCCTATCTGTGAGAAACAGAATCTGGCGGGGAACGAAAAGTGGTGATTGATAATCAAGTGCCCACAGCATCCGAAGTGCGGATTGGCAAAAGATGGGGTGAATCCCACAAACGAATCGAGCAGTTGTTCATTATTCCTCTCGAACACAGCCCAGTTTCTTGTCAGCGTTCCTCGACATGTGCCCCAAGAATGATGCGGATTTCAGAAACGAGCGGGAAGATGAGTGCGCAATCCATATCCTTTTTCAGGAATAGAGCCTCGAGAAAAGTGCTTGTAACCGTGGACGAGACATCGAATGAGAGGGTGGCGATAAAGAGAGTGGGAGTGGCGAAATGGAGTGATCCGAAGAGTCTTAGCACCAACGATGCGATAGATGGTGTCAGTAAGGAGAGTACATCTTCAAACAACGAGAAGCCGGGTTGCCGGTATTATCAGCTAACTGACATCGCCAAACGCGACAATTGTCAAAACAGTTTGTTCGTAATAAGACAGGATGCACTCAAGCACGAGTTTCGTGTGATCAAAGGACTGGGAAGAGTCAATGATGATGTGATGGTGGAAGGGAACGAAGAGAGAGTGGTCGTGGTGGATATGAAAGAGAAGGAGTTGCTGCAATTGAGTGAAGTGGATTTGAGTGAAGTGAAGCACAACAAGATTGTGGATCTGAGCGTGGAGGGAGATCGCTGGGAAGGCGATGCGTTGAACGATGAACCGTGCGGTTGGGGCGTGTTGTACGATGAGGAAGGACGGATGGTGTATGAGGGATTCCGCATTGGTGAAGTGAATGCATGTTATGGTCGTGCGTATTACGTTGATATTGGTGTGGTTGAATACGAGGGCGAGTGGTGCGATGGCGTGCGATGGGGTCGAGGCGTTCAGTATGACCGAAAGGGTAACGCCGTGTATGACGGAGAATGGTTGAACGATGAGCGCGACTGCAAGAAGAGAGTAGTGATGAGCGATGAGCAAGTGGTACTTCACAATCGGATTGAAGAGCTGGTTGTGAGTGATGGTTGTTGCAATGGCGGAGAGTGGGAAGACCTGGATTTGAGCTTGATCACCCGTCTCAGATCGCTGAGAGTGGGCGATGACTGCTTTGAATCTGCGCATGTGGTGACGTTGATTGGGCTGGAACAGTTAAGGAGTGTGGTGATTGGTGCGAATTGCTTCCTAGGACATGGCGATTCGGGGAGTCGTTTCTGCGTGAAGGATTGCCCGCAGTTGAAGATACTGAAGATGGGTTTCAAAGCCTTCTACACCTACACAGCATGTGAGATCGAGAGCGCGGATGCATTGGAGGTGATTGAGATGGGTGACAAGTGCTTTCAATACGTGAACGAATTGAAGCTGATTGGGTTGAGCAAGCTGGAGAGTGTTGTGATGGGGAAGAACTGTTTCACAGATAACGATAATGGAGATCTGAATCGCCGCTTCTGTTTGAAGAACTGCCCTTCGTTGAGAGAATTGAGGATCGGTTGTGGCTCCTTCGCTCAGTATTCGGTGTGCCAGATTGAGAATGTGGATGGACTGGAAATCGTGAGAATGGGCGACACGGTGTATGAGCACGAGTGTCGTTGCTTTTTTCAGTCTTCGTTGGAGTTGAAGAGTATTCTCATTCACAGAGAGTGATGACTAGACATGCCCTCTCTCAGGTCACTCATATTTGGTAGAAGTGCATTCCATAAGTGTTCTCGTGTTGTGTTTGAGAGTGATTCCTTCTCCTCCATCTCATTGCCTAGACTTGCCTGAATTGGAGTCCATTCAGATGGGTCAGGATGCAATGTCTTTCGCATGCCAACACCCAGATGCGCTGATCATGCGAAGTAGTGGAACGAACCAGGACTGAGAGAGTAGACTTGCCCAATCTGACCACACTCGTCACGAGAAGCAAGAGCAGTGGCTCATTCTCCCAGTTCCCTAACCTCGTTCTCGAAAGTGGTGCTCGTCGCTTGTGAGCTGATGCCTAGACATGCCAAAACTGAAAACTGTGTGCCTTCCGAAGGCATTCCATTCCTACTCGGACATTAGCTACTCAAGAAGGTGCTGTGTGAGTGGAGTGATGCGTAGACATTGGTGCGTTGGCAAAGCATCCGAACCTTCCTAAACACAACCAAAAGGCGAATGTGAAGTCTATCGGTGAATGGCTGTCTCTTCGTTCCAGTGTGATACGAATCGTCGTTGATGGTGGCGTGAACGACCCTGATTTGACTGAATTGGATTTGTCCCGATTCTCGAAACTAAGAACCTTGGAGATCGGAGACAACTGTTTTGGTTTCGTGGTTGCATTCAAGTTGGTTGGGTTGAGCAAACTGAACAGAGTGATTATTGGAAAGCACTGCTTTACGTACCATACTGATAACACGCAAACGTGCCGTTTCTGTGTGAAAGAATGCCCCAAGTTGAAGGTATTGAAGATTGGTCCGTGCTCGTTCTCCCACTATAGTGTGTGTGAAATCGAGAAAGTGGATGCGCTGGAAGTGATGGAGATTGGCTATCTGAACAAGATCAGCGATAATTTCGATCATGCTTCGCTGGAGTTGAAGAGTGAGCTTATTCTGAATGCGTGATACGCAGGCATGCCTTCGCTCAAAACACTCAAGTTTGGTAGTTACGTATTCCCTCACTGCTCTCGCATTGCATTTGATGGTGATTCCGTATCCACCCACTGATGAACAGACCTTCCCGAATTGGAATCCATTCAACTAGGCAACAGGGCGTGCACATTCAACGTAAACGATCGTTCGACCACGCTGATCATGCGAAGTGATGAAATGAGTGAGGACTGATAGAACAGACTTACCCAAACTCGCCACAATGACAACGAATACACGCAGTGACATATTCTATTATCCTCAGCATATCATGCTCGAAAGCAAGAGCGTTACAATGGAATGAAGTATAGACATACCCAGCATCAAGTTAACGGAAGACGATAAGTTCACCTGGCCTTACAGGAAACAGGTCACAATCACAGGAGGCACTCACCTCGTTTCTCTCTCACGCATAGATGTCGGTGACCTTCGAACAAAATTCCATCACTAAGAAGTACTTCCCTTTCCTCTCTTTGTGCCACACACTCGAATGCAAACAATCCGTATCGAATTGAAAGGGAATGCAGAAATGGAGGCTATTCGTCAAACATGATTCCCTTACAACAGTGGAACTACCAAAACACCTAGAAATCAGACAATCAAAAAGCCCTCGCCTTTTGGACAACAGCACTTGAAGGCAAATTGCACGAACCATGTCGGATAACGTGAACGAGATTATGGAGAAGATGGTTCCAGAGCTTCGCGATCTGGAAACCAACGATATTTTCTCCCACGTGGGTTTTGCTGCTGTAATCGCTCATGTCCAGGAAGAGATCACTTCGATTATTCGCAAGCGAAGAAGCATGGAGTATGCAATCTACAGCTCGTCGAAAACGGTCCGGGACTATCTCGTCGCCATCGAGTACGAGATTAACTTGGACACGCTGCGCAAGCTGCGAAAGAGAAGACTGGGTTTTCGTTTTTTGGGTGCGTCATTTGCCTAGGTATCGAAAAGCCCTTGATCAGCGACTACAGCATCCGAAATCGCATCTTTTACATCTTTGAGCGACTGGTGAGAAAGTACAAGGGCGATCTCAACGTGTGGCTGAAGTATGTCGAGTACTGTGAGGCCTCTGGCAACTCGGAGCGTCTGGACATGATTTATCCCAGGTAGTCGATGCATAACCGGTTTAGCATAGAATTCTGCAGTTCCATCCACGCGCTGAGGCGATCTGGATTCGCGCGTCGAGTTGGGAAATGGCTCGTGGCGATTTCCAGTCTGCACGAAGTACGTCCGGTTCGTAGCGTTAAGCGTAGCGTTCCTCCAGAGAGCCATTCGCATCAACAAGCACAGCAGTCTTCTCTGGAGAGAGTATTTCCGCTTTGAGCTGACGTACATCAACATCATCGAGGAGCGTCGTCGCATTCTTGGACTCCCGGTGGGGCGTTGCTCATGTCGCTGACATCTAGTCGCTCCGCGACCGTCTTCTCGGAAAGAAGATGGACATGTCTCTGGCCGATATGATAACACAAGATGAGGAGGAGGAGAAGGAGGAAGAGAAGGATGATTTGGAATTGCTCGATGAGACGCGCGCGGACCAGTCTCCCGAAACAAACGAAGAGGAGGAGAAGGAGAAGCGAAAGAACGAGCAGCTGGACGCCCAAATCGGATCTCAGTCCGAAGAATCGCAGATCGCCTTCCTTCAAGGAGCCATTCCCAAAGTGGTGTTCGAGCACGCCATAAAAGGTACCGATTTTGGACGGGGTTTCACTGGCAGAGAGCGAGGATCCTTCGTTGCCGGTTCAGTTATTGCGAGTTAGTTACGAGCTGAAGAATCAGTTTGTTGAAGAGTATATTCTTCAACGACTACTGAACAGTTCCACCGATCTGGGCGTGTGGAAGGAGTTGCTGGTGTACCCAGTGTCGCGCGTGATGGAGGAGCTGAGCGCCGACGACGGTTTGAGGCGTCGAAGCACGATGATGTATAGAAGCGTTGGCGAAGAAGAGAAAAGTTGACGCGGAGGAGACGGTGACGTTGTGCCTTCACCTGGAGGAGGAGGCGCTGGCAGTACGGGTAGCAATATGACATGACGTGTAGCGACTGCCGCACACGCCGGAACTGTTCGCCACGCTGATCGCCTGTCTCACGGAGGACGCGAAGGTGCTGGTGGCGGAGGAGAAGGTGGATCAGTTGTACGAGGCGGTGGAGGCGTTGTACAAGGAGGCGGGAGAGAAGGAGATGATCACGCCCGACGTGATCAGCACGTACTCGAATTATTGTGCTGCGAGGGGCAAGATGGACGAGTGTGTGAAGTGCGTGTTGGAGCACAAATCCCTCCTTTTTTCGACACTTCCCTCTTTTGTGAAGACGCTCGTTCTTCTCGTGGCGGTGGCGAACCGATCGCCCTTCATTCTCACCGATGTGGGGGGAGTTTCGGACGTGACACGTTGGCGGGAATTGTGTGGAGTGACGAAATAGAGTACATCACGGGCCTGTACGAAGAGGGGTTGAAGAAGTTCCGCGGGGATGGCGACAAAGAGCTGTACCTGCAGTTGTATGTTCGCTATCTGAAGTACCTGATTGCGACGAGTGCTCCTAAGGAGCGAATTGAGGCGGAGTTCAAGGTGTGACAGAAATCGGGGGTATTATGGTTAGAAGGCGTTTATGATTCAACCGGAGCTGAACTCGCCGCTGTTCGTGCTGTTCCTGTCGTACTGCAACGAGAAGGGTCTGGCGGAGGTGCGCAATGGAATTGACTAGTAAGAGTGGTGGAGTGGCGTGAGAGACAGTGCGCTGGCGAACGAGGTGCTGATTCCGCTGGACGAGGAGTTGTGGCGAGAATGCATGCAGTACGAGACGCAGGGCTTGAGCACGTGTGGCGATGACGCGAAGGAGAAGGAGGTGTGCATGCGTCGAATCGAGCGCTTGTTCGAGGTGGCGTGCAAGCGGTGGAGCCAGAACGAGGACATGTGGATCGACTACGTTGCGTTTGAGCGGGAGAACAACCGCTTTGAGAAGGTGAAGACGGTGTACAACCGCGCGATCCACGCGCTGAAGGACGTGTCCGAGTTCGAGGACAAGTACAACCTGCTGCAAGCCAAAGGTCATTTATTGCGTGTTTGTTCGAGCAAAGAGACGAAGCACTTTGATTTACAACACCACTGACCACCGAAAGAAGGCGCTTGGAGAGCGAAGCGTTCTTCAGTGCGTCCTTTAAGTACGTCGCGATTCTCGGAGCCCTTCTCACCGCCACCTTCACCTCGTCCACCATTTCGTCTCTCGTCAACTGGCACTCGTTCCTCTACTCCTCACACACACACATCGCGCCCACGAGCACCTGCTGCTGCTCCGACGCGCTTAGCTGGTCGAACCACAGTCGGGCGAGCAGTCCAAACACCTCCAGCAGACGGTTGTCGTCGCCAAGCTGGAGAAGCAGCGTCAACTCCTGCTCCAGGTACGGAATCGCCTACAACTGACTGATTTCAGCGACCCTCACGTCACTCACTCTCTGACAGCCAATCAGAATCGACGCCACGACGTCGAGGGAAACTGCCATCTCGCTATCGTTCTCGCCCAGATCCTTCTTCTGCTTCACGGCGAGCTTGGCGTAGCTAGCCGCGTCTGCTGAGCGACCCAGGTACATCAGACACTTCGCCTGCTTCAGGTACACCGACGTCGCCTCCAGCGGATCCTTGCGTAGCATGGCGGGAAGAGAGAGTTCGTAGAAGGAGTTGGCTTCGTCGAAAGAGTCGACGCCGCACAGCAACTACACATCAACGCGCCAGCACACGCGTACGTCGCCCACCTTCTCCTGAATGCGCGCCGTCGCGATGTGGTCCTCGCCGAAGATCTCCCGCGCTAGCGTGACTGCGCGGGAAATGTACTCCATGCCCAGCGAGGGGTCCTGTGAGTACGCGAGCAGGCCCACAGCGAAGACGAGTTGGGGGATGACGAAGGAGGAGGTCCCGCAATAACGGGCGATAATGTCGTTGATGTCCCGAATCAGATTCAGCGGGTCGGTGTTGGCGGCGAAGAGAATGGAGAGTGATTGGATGAACGAGTTGTCGTAGAGCACGGAGTTGTTGATGGAGGATGATGCAGCGATCACTGCCTGCTGGAATTCCGCGTGGTTATAGAAGAACTGTGCCTGGTAGTACAGCGAGGAGGGAAGGAGCTTGGAGTGGAGCGAGGAGAGAATGCGCGACGACGTGTCCAGATAGCAATTCGCCTCCTCGATGTCCTTCTGCTTCTTGCTCTGGATCAGCGACACGCTATCCCTCACACGCCACCACCACCCAAACCATTCATCCAGCATCAGACCGCCGTCGCAGCACGACGAGGGCGGCAGCAGAACCTTCACGCGGATGGGGAGTGACTTGACTTGCTGCTCGTCGAACGGACAGCAGTTCTGGAAGAGTCGCTCCTCGCCCGTGAGGCTCAGCTCCAGCCCGCACTGATAGCACAGTGCAGTGAGGAGTTCCCAAGGGTTGCACGCGTAGGGGAGGAGCTCGGTGGCCTCGGGGAACTTGGAGAGCACGGACGGCAGATAGGCCTAGCGGTGAGAGAGACGACGCAGAGGCACTTCGTTCCAGTAGGTGATGCTTGTCTGCGTGTAGGAGAGAAGGTAGTTGAGGAAGGTGGTCACGCCCTCGATGATCGACGCGTACAACGAGCCTTGATGTGACGACACCCCACTGCGTCTTACGGTAGTTCTGATCCACACTCGCCTTGCCGTTCTCGGCGTGACTCTTCACGTTGGCGTCGAACTCCAGCTTGTCGTTGTAGATCACGCATCGCAGGTTCTTCCACAGAATGCACTTGCCCGTGCGCGCCAACATCTCGATGTAGATCAGGTCCTTCAGCCACTGCTTCGTCGTCTGCGCGTAGATCATGCCGATGTGTCGAATCGACACGCCGCGCTTGTGCAGGAACACGCTCAGCTCGGGCGAGCTCGCTGGCGGGTACTCCATCGTCTCCAGCTCCGTGCACACATCACGCACAATGCGCTGCAGTTCCGTACCCAGCTGCTCTCTGCTGTGTCCGAAGTACTCGTCCGCGATCTCGTAACGCACGCAACGCGGCTGGTCCTCAGGCGTCAGTACCAGAGGATCTTCAGCCAACAGGTCCTTGCACGACACGATATAATCGCGGTTGTCGACTCCCTTCCACACCTCGTATCCCGCCGTGGGGTTCAGACAAGGCATGCGATGTGTGAGCTGCGCGGCGGGCGTGGTCTCGTTGTAGATGTACGACTCGCCTCGG
>ERZ780157.1969-NODE-1969-length-20581-cov-7.052957_pt1 | contig 20581 bp, 19 predicted proteins | sample MGYA00511169_ERZ780157 | MGnify/ENA primary metagenome ERZ780157 (study PRJEB29588, sample SAMEA1965149) | human gut metagenome | biome: human gut; feature: human-associated habitat; material: faeces | place: Denmark | collected 2008/2010 ... | reverse complement strand
GGGGGAGAGAAACTTTTTGCAAAAAGTTTCTCTCCCCCTCCCTGCATTTCCAATCCCCCTGCATTTCTTTTACACTTTTATTCTGATCGCGACGGTGCCGTGGGTGCGGACGTGGGCGTCGGGATAGAAGGTTGCCATGAGGTCGGTGATCTGCTCACGGGTGAGCGTCGGGAAGCCAAGCTCCGCCGTTTCAAAATCCTCGGCGAGGGCGGCAAAATCGGGATAGACGTGGATGCCGAGCACCTCGGCGGTCAGCTCCTCGCCGCTCTCCTCGCAGGTAAAGCGGATGCGGTCACGCGGGCGGAGTGCGCGTCTTTTTTCGTCGTATACGCGCATTTCCACGCGCTTTTCGCCCGATCGGATCGCCTCAAAGGGCTCGCGGCGCAGACGCATCTCATGTGTGAGGGGCAGGTCGATCTCCTCACCGCGCAAAACCAGCACGTTCACGCGTCCGCTTGTGACGGTCTGTGCGTCGATCGCGATCACGCCGTTGCCATAGAAGGTGGAAAAATCGTTGTCCCTGCGGCTCGGATCAAAGCAGGCGCCGTAGGCAGCGGTGCGGTGACCGCAAACGAGCGTGCGGTCGCGCGGACGCAGCTCCTCCGCAGAATACACCTGCTGCCACTCGGTCCAACAGGCGCGACGCCATTCGCTGCGCGTGGCAACACGCCAATCGGCATGCGGAGATGCCACGCCCTCCTCATTGATCGCAAGCGGCACCCAGCCGTGCACAAAGCGGTGGTGCGCACTCTCAAAATAATCGTACGTGTCGGCGGTAAAGCGCAGAATGTCTGCCACGTCCTCGGGATCGGCATAGATGCGACCCGTGTTGAGGTCCATGCAATCGCGCCCAAAGAGCGAGGTGAGCGTGATTTCCATACCGTTGCGCGCGTCGATCGGTCGCATGATTTTGCGGGCAAGCGCCTCCTCGAGCAAATATTCGTGATTGCCACGCAAAAGAATCTTGTTCGGCGTGGCACGCAGATAACGGTAGACGGCACGGCTCTCCCTACCGCGGTCAAAATAATCGCCGCAGCAGACCAGCAGATGGCGCGGATTGTTGCGGTCGAAGCCTGCTGCGTCGAGTGCCTTGAAAAGCTGATCGGCATATCCGTGGATATCCGAAACAACAAACAGGTCTCTCCGCTCGGCGGCGCGCTGCGGCTCGGTAAAGGCTGCTTTTTCCATGGTCACCTCAATTTTCGTAGAGCACGTCGGCATAGCCCCAATAATAATCGGTCAGCGGCTCGTCAAGGTAATCGAACACAGCCTCTTGCAGGTCGTCGGGAATTCCGAAATACGCCTCTGCGATCGAGCCCGCGATTGCCGCCTGCGTGTCGCCGTCACCGCCGAGCGAGATTGCGTTGCGGATGGCATCCTCGTAGCTCTCCGCCTCCAGAAAGCAAACAATCGCCTGCGGTACGCTCCGCTCGCTGACAAGGGTCATGCGGTAGGTGGGTCTGATCTCGTCGAGCGTGAAGTTCAGATCGTAGTATTTTTTCTCGACGTATTCGCGAATTTGAGCCTGACTTGCTCCCCTGCGTGCCAGAAAGATCGACCCCGCAACCGCCTGTGCGCCGCGAATGGCGTCGGGATGGTCATGAGAAATCTCGGCGCTCCATTTTGCCAGACGTTCCGCCTCCTCCAGCGTTTTTGCAACCCACCCAACGGGCGAGACACGCATGGAGGCGCCGTTGCCGTAGCTGCCGTATGCGGTGGCGTTGTCATCCATTAGCCAATCGTAGAAATGATCGCCAAAGCCCGCATTCGGATAAAGCCTGCCGAGCTCGCGCATTCTTTGGACAAGCGCCGTCTTGAAGGACACCTCGTCCCCAACGTCCGCCTCTGCGCACGCGCATCCTACCGCAACCGTCATCACGCTGTCGTCTGTTGGGCGGCAGCCCTTGACAAAGAGCGGAAAGACCTTGCTCTTGTGCGAGCGGAACTCATAGATCGAGCCCACAACGTCGCCAATAATTGCACCTAACATTGCTACTCCTTTCTCCCTCAAGATCAAAGAGGGGGACGCGGGGAGGGCGACCGCGCCTCAGCGCGGATTCGCCCTCCCCTTTTGATATGTGCTTCCTTGTTCGACCGCAATCAAGCGTTTTCCTGCTCGAGGAACTGCTGGATCGTGATCATGCCCTTGGAGAGCATGAAGAACTTATCGTTGTAATTGTCGATGGTCGATGCCGAAACCATGATCATGTATTCAAACAGATCGGGACCGAGCACGCTCTCACGGTAGCTGGAGTTGAGACGGAAAATGATCTCACCGTCGGTGATGTCATAGTCAAACGAGCCGTCGATCAGACCGTAGTTTGCGGCACAGATCGCGATCGCACCGTCAACGCGCTTATCGTCGGGGAATGAGAAGGGGAGCTTGGAAAGGAACTGAACGAGCTGATTCTTGGGCTTAATCACCATGAGGAACTCGATGGGGAGATCGTCACCCTTGATGCCGCTTTTGATGAGCAGCTCATCCTCGTACTTTTCATACTTCCAATCTCTGTCGTCAAGCATCTTGACAAGCGAGTCAAATACCTTTTTTGCTTCTCTCATAACTGTTTTCCTCTTTTCTGAATAGTATTGTAAGATATATAGTTATCGGGAGCGTTCCCGATGGGCTTCCTTGGAAAGGTGGAGATCACTTCTTGACGTTTGCCGCAAAGATCGCGTCGATCTCGTTCTCCTTGAGGTGGTTCTTGGCAAGCAGTGCCTCGACCATGCAGTCGATCGCGCGGCGATTCTGCTCGATGAGAGCGATCGCGTTCTGCATTTCCTTGTCGAGAATCGACTTGATGCGGGTGTGGATCGAGGTTGCCCACTCACCCACCGCCGCGGAGGAATCAATATAGGTCAGACCGATCTCGGAATCCATACCGTAGCGGCAGATCATCTGCTCGGCAAGCTTGGTTGCCGAATAGAGGTCTCCGCTCGCTCCCGTGGATACGCCGTCCTCGGGACCGTAGTAGACCGTCTCTGCGGCGCGACCGCCAAGGGAGGTGCGAATTCTGGAAAGCAGATCGGAGCGCAGGTAGATCGACTTGCCCTCCTGATCGGCGTGCTGCATGTAGCCGCCGTGGTCACCGCGCGCAACGATCGTCAGATACGAGGGCTTCTCACCCGCGAGCCAGCACAGGAGTGCGTGACCCGCCTCGTGGCGTGCCGTGCGCGTCAGGGTTTCGGGATCCCAGGTTTTCTTCTCACCGCTGCTGAAGGTTTCAAACGCCTCCTCAAACGCCTCGTCGCCAACAATTCCCTCCTCGGAGCGAATCGCATTGCGAAGCGCCATTTCAAAGACCGAATCGAGGTCGGCAAGGCTCATGCCCGTGGAGCGTACCGCGATATTTTCGATCTGCTCGGCGCTGAGCTCCACGCCCGCGTTCTTGGCTACCTTGAGCTCGATGAAGCGGCGGCGCTCGTCCTTGTTGGGCAGGTCAACGTAGATGCGACGGTCGAAGCGACGCAGGATCGCGGCGTCAAGGCTCTTTCCCTTGCCGGGCTCCACGTCGAAGTTGGTTGCCGCCAGCACGAATACGGGCTTGGAGGTGTCGGTGTTGAAACCGTCCATCTCGGTCAGGAACGCCGTGAGAACGTCGGCAGAGTTATCACCCTGTCCCGCCGCGTTGCGGTCCTTTGCAATCGCGTCGATCTCGTCGATGAAGAGAACCGACGGCGCATACTTGCGTGCCGAACGGAAGAGCGCGTGCACAGCCTCGGCACCCTCGCCCACGAAGCGCTTGAGGAATTGGTTGCCCTCGGCGGTGAGGAAGGTGACGTCGGACTCGCCCGCCATTGCCTTGGCAAGCATGGTTTTACCCGTGCCGGGAGGTCCGTAGAGCAGAATTCCCTTGGGGGCACGCACGCCGCGGCGCATATATTTTACGGGGTCCTTGAGGTAGGATACGAAATAGCTGAGCTCCTGCTTTGCATCCTCCGCACCGATCACGTCGGCAAAGTGCATATCGGGCTTGGATACGTTATCCAGGATGCTCTTGGAGTCCTCGGTGTCGGTTGCGAGACCGAGCTTGAAATCAAACAGATGGATATTTGCGGTCTTGCGGTTCTTGGAAATGCTCTGCGAGGTTTTATAGGAGAGCACCTTGTTGCTGCGCGCGAGCGTCAGCATGTTGTTTTGCTGGTAGGCAACGTCGCATTCCTCGAGCACCTGCTGCGCAAAGGCGGTTTTGTCGGCGTCAACCGTGAGAACGTCGCGCACGCCCATCTTGGCAAAGGAAAGGAACTCCTCGTTGCTGATCTCATCCTTTTTGCTCTGAAGCAGGTAAACGGGGATCGCATAGCGTCCGAGCACGTAGTTGAGGAACTCGCGTCCCACCGAGTGCACGTCCTCCACGTTGAGGATCTCAGCGTCGCTTCCCGTCTCCTTGCAATGCACGTCGCAGAGCACAAGGGAGACGTCATGATTGAACAGAATTTCCTTTGCATCCTCAATGCTGTCGGCAACGTGGCAAATCACCTTCTGTCCGAGCTTGGCGGTGCAGGCGCGCTGCATTCCGTCCTCGGCAAAAATCAGCACCTCGGGCTTCTGACCGTTAACAAAGAGGCTCTTGACCTCCTCTGCGGCACCGTCGAGCGCGACCGAAACCGCAATTTTCTCGAGATTTTCAACCGTTCCCGCATGGCGCCCCGAGGAGAGCAGACGGAACAGCTCGTAGAGCTCCTCGTGGAAGAAGGCGTTGGCGCGTCCCTTTACGGTTCTCGCGTCTGCCTTACCGCCCTCGGCAAGCATGATCGCGGTTGCAACGCGCGAATCGACCTCAACCTTGATCTTGGTTGCATTGGTGAACGCCTTGAGATTGCCCGAAAGCTCGCGATCGGCAATGGTGTAGAGATTGCTTGCGCCGAGGTGATTGAACATCACCACGTTGCCCGAGGCAAAGCGCGAGCAGATCGCCGCAGGAAAGAGCGGCACACCGGTGGCAGGGTCCTTGTCGGTGGAGAGCGCCTTGAGAATGGTCTTGCGCGGCAGCATCGAAAGATTTGCCACGGTGGGATCGGCGTAGAGGTTCTTGCCGACGTTGGTTGTGAAGATCAGGATCGCATCGGTGAAGGAAACCTCGGTGTCGGTATAGTTATCGCGCAATCTGCCCGCGTCGAGCAGCTGCAGGAAAAGATAAATGACGTTGATATGTGCCTTTTCGATCTCGTCAAAGAGCAGCACGCAGCGCGGATTTTCCTCCACGAAGCCGGTGACGTTACCCGCCTTGCCGTTTTTGTAGACCTTATCCGAGCCGCAAAACTCGATGTTTGCCTCCTTGTCGGCATATTCACTCATGTCGAAGCGGCAGAACGGAAGTCCCAGCGCCTCAGCTACCTTTTCCGCCAGGAAGGTTTTACCCACACCGGGAGGGCCTGCGAACAGGAAGGTTGCCTGCGGCTTGTGAATCCCCTTGCGCGACATTGCAACCATCTGGGATTGGAAATAGCCCGATGCAAAGGTGTTGACCGCCTGATCCTGACCGAACACGCTCTGGAGCAGGGTGTTCTGGATGCTGCGCGTGTTCTCCACAATCTTGCAGAGCTGCGCGGTTCCGCTCAAGGGTGCTTCCTTCGGTGCGGGCGTTTCGTCGTCATCCTCAAGATCGGCAAGCAGGCGCTCCAGCTCTGAAAGCAGCTCGCCGTCCTCGTCATCGGAGGGCTTGGGATCGGGAATCGAAATCGGCTTGGGCTCCTTTTTCGTTTCCTTCTTCGTTTCCTTTTTCGCTTTTTTTGCAGGTGCCTTCTTTTTAGGCGGCTCCTTTTTCTCCACGGGCTCGAGCGTTTCCGCTTCCAGAATGAATTTGCGAACCGACTCGGTGGGGGCTTCAAAGATCAGGCTCACGTAGTCGGATGCCTGCACCTCCTCACGCTCTGCCTTTCGTGCGTTCACGCTTGCGTTGAACACAATGCGCGAGAACAGAAATCCGTCGAGGGAATGATTATAATCATCGGAATGCAGCTCGTCGGAAAAGTCCTTGATCGCGCGATCAAGAAGAATGCGATGTTTGGCAAGAAGATGATCAATCGCGGGCCATTCCCGTTCGACCTCTGCCACCGAGAGTGCTTCGGGCAGTTCCTTGCTTGCGTGGAGCTTCACAGCGTTGAGAAACGCAACCATGAAGTAGTTGACCGTCATGGATTGCTTTCCGTCGGCTGCCTTGAGCTTTTCCGCTTCATCAAGGATATATTGCAAAAGCAGACTTTTTTTCATGTACTCGATGTCCTTTCAAAATATTCTATGTCAAGATACAACTTGTCATTATCTATTTTACTACTTTCCATCGCGTTTGTCAACACTCTTTTCTCTTTTTCGACCGACTTTTTGCCGTCCTGCCACTCCAACCGAAGCATCCGCTTTTTGAAAAATACTTGCATTTTTCAAAGAAATATGCTACAATGTGGGCAGTCAGTTTTCACGGAAAGGAGAACGCCATGACCTCAATCTGCATACAGTGTCCGCGCGCCTGCGGCGTTGACCGCAGCCGCTCGCTCGGCTATTGCGGTGCCCCCGCAGCATTTCGCATCGCTCGAGCCGATCTGCACCCGTGGGAGGAGCCGCCGATCAGCGGCACACGGGGCTCGGGAACCGTCTTTTTCTCGGGCTGCAACCTGCGTTGCGTCTATTGCCAGAACCGCGAGGTCAGCCGCGACGGGCTCGGACGCGAGGTGGACGAAACCCGACTCATCGAGCTTCTGCTCGATCTGCGCGACCGCGGAGCGCACAATATCAATCTCGTCACGCCAACGCCCTATGCCCTTCGCCTTGCCGTCACGCTCTCGCGCATCAAGCCTACCCTCGGCATTCCGATCGTTTATAACTGCGGCGGCTACGAGAGCGTGGAAACCCTGCGGCATCTGGAGGGCGTGGTCGACGTTTACCTGCCCGACGTCAAATACTTTTCGTCCGAGCTCGCACGCCGTTATTCCGACGCCCCCGATTACTTCCCCACCGCGATGAATGCCCTTGCCGAAATGCTCCGCCAAACGGGCGAGCCGCGCTTCGACGCCGACGGCATCCTGCAGCGCGGTATCATCGTGCGACATCTCGTTCTCCCCTCACATCGCACCGATTCGATCGACCTGCTCCGCGCCCTCGCCGAGCGCTTTGGCACCTCTGCCTTTCGCCTCTCGCTGATGAGTCAGTATACCCCCGCATTCGCGCTCGACACCCCCTTCAAGGAGCTCCACCGCAAGCTGACCTCCTTTGAATACAACAGCGTCCTCAACACCGCCCTCTCGCTCGGCTTTGACGGCTATTTTCAATCCCGCTCCTCCGCCTCCCCCGCCTTTACCCCCGATTTCAAGGAGAGCGTGAAGCGGATATAAAGGGTTAAAATGATTGCAGGGTGAGGGAGCGAAGCTTTCAAAAAAGCTTCGCTCCCTCACCCTGCCCCTTCCCTCACCGCAAAACCGAAAGGCGTTTTTGCGGTGCAGAGCAAATTACATTCAATTCACCTTTTTTCTCACAAGCGTTCGTTTATTTCATCAGCTCGTCGGTCAGACGAAGCACCTCGGGCGCGATCCTTGCACGCTCGCGTCGCAGGATCAGCCCATAGAGCGGATAGGCAAGCGCCACCGCAACGCATCCGAGCACCCCGATACCGATGCCGAGCAGCAGAATCAGGTCAGCCCCCAGCCCAAGCTTGGCACCGAGGTCGCTCATCACAAGGCTCATGCCAAGCCCCATGACCAGTGCACCCAGCACACCGAGCACCAGCGCCCAAAGTTGGGCTTTTTGCGAGGCGGAGGCGTCGAGGCGGCGCAACCGCTCCAGCTTATCGCCCTCGCTCACCTCACGCGGCGCATACTTTTCACGAATTTTGCGGATTTCCGCCTGCTCCCCTGCGGAGTAGGTGTAGGAAAATCCGCCCTTCTTTTCATTTTCCACGTTCCATTTCCTCTCAATTTTCGTTCTATTCTTCAACACGTGCGTCTTTTTTCGTCTCGCCGTCTCCCTTGATCGCACGAAGCCTCCGTCCGCCGCGCAGAATCATAACAATTGCCATGGCGAGCACAAACAGCGAAACTGTAACCCCCGTTGCCGCGAGCATGATCCGCCGAAAGAGCGGACTCTCTCCCTCCCCCCATGTGGTGAGCATGGTCGACTCAAGCGTGAGCATCGAAACACACGCCGCCGCGAGGCTGATTGCCTTGGTTGCCGAATAGACGGGGCTCTGATATTTGCGGTATTTGACAATGTTGATCACAGCAAGCACAAACGCCGTGAAGGTGTATGCCGCCATCGCAATCACGGTGATCTCGTGGTGATGGAAGGTGCGGTTCCAATAGAGCATAAAAAACACGATCAGCATAAGCGCCAGGTTCATAGGCAAGAGCACCCAGCCGCAGGCACAGTAGCGCATGAGCTCCTCGCGCATTTCCTCACCTGCGCGGTGGCGTCGGGTGTAGCGCGCGAGAAAATAGCGCATGGCGGCAAGGCAGAGATAATAGCACCCGATCGACCCAAACCAAAAGGTGCGGTGGAAGATACCGAGGCAGATTTGAAAAATCGCATAGATCACGTTCCATATGAATGCTCCGTGGAGCGAAACGTTCATGCGCAGGCGGTCGTCACCCAACCAACGCACCACGTATTTGTTTTCGCGTCTGACCTGCCGAAAAAATGCGATCAGCGCAGGCGTGCGACAGCACCAGACCGTGAGCGTGTACGCCGCAAGCACGTAGGAAGTGATCGCGAGAGGTGACTCGGTTCCCGCCACCAGCATTGCCCAAACGAGCAGAAGTGTAGCGATCGGGAGCAGCACGATCAGCAGCGCCATCGGCGGAAACAAAATTGCGTTAGCGAGTCGCTTCCAATTCATTTCCCATCCTCCTGATCCGAACGCTGAAGGCTGACCCAACCCCAACGGAACTCTCAACCGAGACCTCGCCCTCGAGAATGTCGACCACGCGGCGCACGAGCGCAAGACCCAGCCCGTTGCCGTCGGTGGCGTGTGAGGTGTCGCCCTGATAGAACTTTTCAAAAATATGTGCCCCCACCTCGGGTGACATACCGCAGCCCGTGTCGCGCACGCAAACGGTTGCGTAGCGCTCGTCTGCCACAAGAGAAACCGAAACGCGCCCGCCGCGCTCGGTAAACTTGAAGGCGTTGGAGAGGAGATTGCTCCAGACGAGCGAAAGCAGCTCGGCGTCGGCAGAAACACGGATGTCCTCGGCGATCTCGGTTTCAAGCTCTATGCCGCGCGATTCCCAAACGTCCTCATATTGCAGCAGACACTCGCAAAGCTGCTCACCCAGATCAAAAACCTCTGCCTTGGGGTAAATCTGCTGATTTTCCAGGCGGTTGAGCTTAAGGATATTGGTCATCATATCGGCAAGGCGGCGCGAGGCGCGGCTCACCGCGCGTGCATATTCGATGCGCTCCTCCTCGCTGATTGCGGGCGCTTGCAGGAGCGTGCCGTAGCTTTGGATCACGGCAAGCGGTGTTTTCATCTCATGCGAAACGTTGGCAACGAAATCGGTGCGCAGAGTCTCCACGCTCGCAAGCTCGGACGCCATGGTGTTGAAGCAATCAATGATCACGTTGTAGTTTTCGTCCGCCGAAAGACTGCTGATCGGCGCGATGCGCACGTCAAAGTCCCCCTTCACGATCTCGCGCGCGGCTGTGGTGATATGCCTTGTTACGCGCTCGGTGGTCAGCTTTCGTCGAATGGCGTCGATCGCCGTGAAAAGCACGCTCAATGCGATCACGTTGAGCAGTGTGAGCTTTGCCGCTGTTTGCAGGTTCTCGCCCGTGAGCTCGATGGCAAGCGTTTCGGAGAGCACGCTGACGAAAAGCGCGGTGGTGCAGGTGACGAGAAACGCCGTGAGACAAAAGAACAGAAAATAATGATAAATTGCCCGCAGGATATGCCTGCCAAGCCCTGACCCCTTCATTTAATCACCGCCTTATAGCCCAGCCCATGCACGGTGCGGATCTCAAAGGACTCGCAATCGGCAAGCTTTGCGCGCAGCTTGGTCATGTAAACGTCGACCGTGCGCGTGCCCGTTTGGGTGTCCACGTCCCAGAATTCGTCCATGAGCTGGGTGCGCGTGAAGGTCTTTTTGGGATAGGATAGGAGCTTATAGAGCAGGTCGAACTCACGTGCCGTGAGCGCGATCTCCTCCCCGTTGAGGGTTGCGGTGCGCTCGTCGGCGTCCATGATGAAATTCCCCACCTCGAGCCTTCGGCTTGAGGCGATCTTGGAGCGACGCAGCAGCGCACCGATGCGCAAAAAGAGCTCGTCGAGGTCGATGGGCTTGGTCATATAATCGTCGATGCCGATGCGGAAGCCACGCTGCTTTGAGGCAAAATCGTCGCGTGCGCTGACAAACAGAATCGGAATGTCGCTGTTGAGCGAGCGAACGGTTTTGGCAAGCTCGAAGCCGTCGATCCCCGGCATCATAATATCCGAAATGATGAGATCGAAGGTGGCTCTGTACATCTCGTCATACGCCTCCTCGGCACCAAGACACCCCACCGCCTCATAGCCGCTCTGCCCGAGAAACGAGCAGATGCTGCGGTTGAGGTCGCGATCGTCCTCCACAACCAAAATTTTGAACATTTCCATCCCTCCGCAACTTTTTGGATTTTCTGCCCCTATTATAGCACACAAATGTTAAGATTTTGTTTGCGTTTTGGCTTTTTCAAAAAAAGAGGGTGTCTCAAATGCGAATTGCATTGGGTCGACAGCCCCCAATTTTTTTACACCAACGCGCTCCTGCGCAGGATCACGCGGCTGCACGCGCCGAGTCCCGGGATTTCTGATTTCAATGGCGTTCATTTTTAACTCCCCCGTTTTGATCTGTAAACGCAACACAAGCGAGCCGCATCCCGTGCGCCCCGCTTATGCCGTTCCTCTTATTTCTTCTTTGCAGCATCGTAACGAGCGTTGGCTACTTCGGTTCTTGCCTGCGCCTCTGCAATTCTTGCGTCACGTACCTCCTGCTCCTTTGCCGCTCTCTGTGCGGGCCTCATATGGGCATCATCCCAGCTTTTCTTGGCGTCTGCCTTCGCCTTTGCATAAGTGTTGCGCCCTCTGTTCTCCTCAAAGTTGGCTTTTGCTTCCGCCTTTGCCGCCGCAAACTCTGCGCGGTCGACCTCATGCTGCGCCTTTGCGCTTGCCTTCATGTCACCAAACGCCTTCTTGAAAAATGCCTTGATTCCCATTTTAACCTTTTTCCTTCTTCTTTTGCTTCTTATTTGCTGATGATCGCGTCGCTCAAGCGCAGAATTTCGCCTGCATATTTCTTTTTGCGACGCTCAAGGATTGCGCGGTGAAGCGGAACATTGACAAGCGCAATGGCAAGACCCACCACGCCAACGCCGATGCCGATCGGAAGTGCGGCGGCGATACCGAGCATGGCACCGATGTCTGTCATCACAAGGCTCATGCCCGCGCCCATCACGATCGCGCCGATGCTGCCGAGCACCGACGAGAACACCACGGCGGGACGGCGCACCTTGCTGTCAAGCGCGCGGAGTGCATCCAGCTCGGTGGTCTGCTTTTCCATATACTGCGTGCGAATTCTCTGTGCGATAAATTGCTGATCGTTTTTGTTCATTTTGAATTACCTCTTTCTTTGTTTCATTAACAGCTATATTTTACCGCGCCGTTGTTTGCAATTGTTTGACGATTTGTTTGCGTTTTGTTAATCCTGATTTTTTTCGTTCCCGATGTGCTCGTCCGAAGGATGCAGCATCCCGTAGGTGTAGCGCTCATGCATGCGATGCGCGATGACCTACGCGGACTTGATTGATTGATTTCATAAAACGCGCAAAAAAAGCCCCCCAACGCCAACTCAAAAAATCGTTTTTATCAATACGATATCACTTTTGATATTGACATTAGCAGGGCTCGGTTGTAAAATAGGATTGTGACTCAAAGCCTCGGCGTGCGGTTTTCGAGCATATACTCGGTTGGAGTGACGCCCACGTGCTGCTTGAAGGCACGGCTGAAATGATAGGAATTGGAAAAGCCGCACATGCGTGAGACGGCGTTGATCTTCATATCGCCTCCCTCGAGCAGCTGACGCGCGCGATTGATGCGGAATTCGATCACGTATTGCTTTGGGGTCACGCCGAATTGCTCGAGAAAGAGCCGACGGAAATAGACCTCACTAAAGCAGCATTGCTGTGCAAGCTGCGCGTTTGTGAGGGTGGGGTCGTCGTAATGCGCCTCAATATAGTCGAGCGCGGGGGTCAGTGTCCCCGACTCGGAGGAGGTAATGCGGTCGAGGATGCGGTAGAGCAGCCCGATCAGGCGTAGCCGGTTGTTCTGCGTGAGCGCACAGCGCAGCATCTCCTCGTAGTCGCCAAGACAGCTCTGCTCCTGCGTGAGCGGAATGACGGCGTGCGTCTCACAGAGCGGCTCGAGACAATGGAAATTGATAACGGGAAATACCCCCTCCTCGTCGCCTGTGAGCGTGTAGGTCTGCCCCTCTGGAAGAATCACGGCGTATCCCGGCTTGGAGACGTATTCCCTCCCGTTGTGGCGGTAGGTGATCTGCCCCTCGATGCAAAAGGAAAGCCCATAGCAATATCTGTTGTTGATCTTCACGTGCCTGCCCTTTGGCGAGTGCACGGTGAACAGGTTGCACACCTCGGTGATCACGGTATTGCGCAGCTTCTCGCGCATAATCTCACCCCCTCTTTGAGCGTATTATATCATTTTCTGCAAGGAAAATCAAGAAAAAACAGAAAAAAGGATCGAAAAGATCAAACCAAAAGCATTTTTGAAAAGCAATGACAAAAAAGGAGAAAAACGATGAATTTTCAAGGTAAAACGGCGCTCGTCACGGGTGCGGCGGTTGGAATCGGACGCGCAACGGCATTGGAGCTTGCCCGCCGCGGCGCAGGCTTGGTTTTGCTCGACCTCAATTTGGAGAAGCTGAACGCCCTGAAGGCGGAGCTCGAGGGGTGCGCAGGTAGCGTTTTGGTGTATTCCTGCGACGTCAGCGACGAGGCGCGCGTGAACGAGGTGATTTCGGATGCTCTCGCGCATTTTGAGAAAATTGATATTCTGGTCAACAACGCCGCGCTCTGGAGATGCCATTCCGAGTTCGTGGACACCCCGATCGACGAATGGAAGCGCTTTTTGGACGTCAACGTGATGGGAACGGTCTACGTAACCCGCGCCGTTCTCCCCGGCATGCTCGATCGGGGATACGGCAGGATCGTGAACGTGGCGTCTGTTGCGGGGGTTTATGGGAACCGTATGATGGCACATTACTCCGCCACCAAGGGCGCGATCATTTCCTTTACCAAGGCGCTGGCGAAGGAGGTTGCCGACCGGGGCGTTCGCGTAAACGCGGTCTCCCCCGGCACGGTGTCCCCCTCGCGCGAGGAGGACGTTGATTTCACCCAGCCCTCGTCGGCTTCCTACATGGGCAGAACGGGAAGCGACGCGGAGAACGCCGATCTGATCTGCTTCCTCGCCTCTGACCGTGCCGGCTATCTTTCGGGACAGAATATCCAGATCGACGGCTGCAGAAAGAAGATCTGAAGAAACGGAATTTGAAATACAGGAAGGGATAAAAAACATGAATTTTGAGAACATGACCGCCATTTCAACCGGTGCCGCATCGGGCATGGGACTGCTGTTCGCGCAAAATTTTGCCGCGCTCGGCGGCAACGTGGTGATGTGCGACGTCAACGAGGCGGTGCTGACCGAAAAGGTTGCCGAGATCAATGCGAGGGGCGGCGGACGCGCGCTCGGTGTGCTTTGCGACGTGCGCGACTACGCACAGGTGTGCAATGCGCGCGACCGTGCGGTGGAGGCGTTCGGCAGCATCGACGTCATGGCGAATTTCGCGGGCGGCACGGCAGTTCGCATGCAAAAGGTGGACAAGACACAGTATCCCGAGTTTCCCGACGTGCCGATCGAGGTTTACGATTGGGGGCTCGACGTCAACCTCAAGGGTCCCTTCTATTTTGCGCACGCGGTGCTGCGGCAAATGCGCGAGCAGAGAAGCGGACTGATCATCAACATCGGCTCGATCTCGGGCGTAGAGGGTGACCACTACGGCGTGGAATACCCTACCGCCAAGAGCGGACTCATGTATGGGCTGACACGCTCGCTGGCACAGTACGGCGCGAAATACGGCATTCGTTGCGTTTGCGTCTCGCCCGGTCCCGTGCTCACGCGCGCGGCAATGGCGAATATGAGCACCCTGCTCGGCAGAGCCGCAGAACCGCAGGAGATCATTGATCTGATCCTCTTTATCGCATCCGATAAGGGGCAGTTTATCAACGGTGAGAACATCATGATCGACGGCGGCAGGAATGCCATGAAACGCGGCGGTGGCAGCAAAACGCCCCCTCCCTCGCCCGAAAAGCCAAACGCCTGACGGCGACTGTGGCAATGCCAAGCAAATAAAAAACCACCGAAAAAGGGAGCGAGTCCCAAATGCTTTTTGCATTCGACTCGCTCCCTTTTCCGATCGGGGCAGGTTGATTTTATCAGTTCGTCGGACATGCGGAGCATCTCGGGCGCGATCCTTGCACGCTCGCAGCGCATGTCAGCCAATGGAGCCGATGGGCAGCGTCATCTCAAGGATTCGACTCCCCACGCTCAAAAATGTAGCGCAGCACGGTGCCGATGCCGTCCGCCATGCGCACAAAGCCCGCATCGTTGGGATGCACGCCATCCATGGCGAATTCGTAGGTGTGCGGCTCCGACCAGAAGGAGAAGCCGTCGATAAAATACACGTTTTTGTCGCCCGCCTCTCTCGCCTTCAGATAGGAGCGCATGATCACCTCTCGGCGCCGTGTGATCTCTTCGTGCGTCCTCCAGCAGGTCCAGAAATTGGGGCGCGTGATCATCACGTAGGGCAGATCGGGATTTTTCCTGCGCACGGTCTCATAAAAGGCATAGTGCGTCTGCTCCAGGTATTCGGGCGTTGGCGCGTTGTGATCGTAATCGCAAACGAAAATGCTCATCGGCAGGGTCGCGATCCACTCCGCCATTGCAGGCTCACCCTTGGCGTTGCCCGAAAAGCCGAGGTTATAAACGTCCACGTTCAGGCTGCGGGCAAGGATCGAGGGATAGATCAGGCCCGGGCGGCTGGCGGCGGTGCCGTGCACGATCGAGGAACCGTAGATCACCACGGGATCGACCGCGCGATAGGGACGCGGTGCCTCGAGCCGAGCATCGGGCTTGAGACCGATCTGCAGCGACTCGACCACGGCGTGCACCGGGAAATTGATTGTGAGCGAGCGCATTGCCTCGCTTTCGAGATGAACGATCTGCTCATAGGAATCGGTCATGTCGTAGGGCATGCGGAACTCCTTGACGTAGCGGCTGCCGAGCTCGCCGTCCACGTAGAGGTCAAATCCCGATGTGGACACCAGAGTCAGGTGCGACGAGCGACCCACCACGCGGTATTTGGCGCGGATGGCAATATAGGGCGAGTCGGTGGAAAAGCGCACGCGACCGCCTGCCGACTCCTGCGCAAGCTTTGCAACGCTCGGGCTGGTCGCCTCGGCAACGTCAACGGGAACGCGACGGAAGATCTCCTCTGTCAGAGGCTCGTAAAAGCCGTGCAGCGCAAACGGCTCACGGCGCACGTCGCGCCAAACCACCTCCACGTCTCCAATGGTGGTGTTGACAAGCATATTGGGATCAACGTTGATAAAAGAATCCATACCCGGACCTCCTTGATAATTGTTTGCCCCGTGACCGCACGTGAGAGCAGGATCACAAAGGTACTTCGTCACGCCTATATTTTACCATACCCTCCTCGCTCCTGTCAAGCGGTGAGGCAGGAAAGCCAACAGAAAAGCCCGAGGCGATTGCCTCGGGCTTTTTGTTGGGGTTACAAGACAAAATTACAATTCACTCATAAACGCTGTAGGACGCATTCTTCACATTACCCAAGCCCTCGTATCCAATCGGCAAAAAATCCGCATCAATATCTATATCTTTTTGATCCATTAGCTGCAACAGTACGTAATGAATCGTATGACCGTCTACCAATGCATAATAGCTTGTATTGTGATATCCAAGCAACAGAACGTACGCTTCATACGCAAAGCCTTCGGTATCGTGAACAGCCCTTCCATCTGCCAAGGCGCTCATCCTTAAAATCTCTTGTTGGAATTGCAAATCATCGTACGTTACAGACAGCAAAAATTGCACGTCAGCGCTACCCACAATGCCTAATTTCCACTCAAAATAAAACTCTTGAACGTCCAACATTTCAATATCATTCGGAAACAACTCCAAAGCTTCCGTATATCTGATTTCAGACAAATCAAAAATTTTTGAATAATCGCTTGTGTCGGTATATTTTTCAAGCCCAAAAAATCCGGAGCAGCTGCAAAAGATAATGGATAAAGTCAAGCATATAGAGATGAAAAGAAATTTTTTCATATAAGGTCTCCTTTTTTATCACTCTTGAAAAAACTCAATATTTCATGTATTCTCATGAAGCGACAAGCTCACGCTCATAAAATCGAACATGCGTCATTTCCATTTTCCCATAGATTCATCGCATTCCTGTTCTTTTCTGTCTGCTTCATCCCGCGCGTTTTGCTGCTTCTTTTCCAGGATTCCCTTGATAACAGGGGGATGACAAGAATGGCAAGCATAGCAAACAACCGAAAAACCGACCAACCAAAAGCATGCGATAATGCAGAATAAAAATCCTTTGCAAAAAAAGCAAGCGTGATGTAGGTGGGGATCGTGATGCAAAAAAGGAAGGATGAACGTTCAAACTCTCTTTTATATTTCTCGTCTTTTGTTTCACGTTCGGAAAAAGACAAGGCAACTGTTCTATAAAGCCAAAATCTTCCGGCAACAAAGGCGTTCCCTTTATCCTTGAGGGCAAATGCGATCAACGCATAAACAATCGAACAGACGGCAAAGGCAAGGGACACGGTGGAATACTTCGTAATGGCTGCCCCCTTTCCGAAAATAATTGGCAGAACATTGAGAATCAGAACCACCACGGATAGGACGGTATACATCAGCCTTCTGTTTTTTGCGCTCTTCATTTGAGACCCTCCTTAACATAATTCGCTGATACCCGGCAATTCCATTATACATGATCGCTGATAATTTGTCAATAGTTTATCCGTAAAATATAAAAAATAGTCCTCGGGCACTCCGATTGGCGGTGTGTTCGGGCACAGTGGGGGAAAGCCAACAGAAAAGCCCGAGGCGATTGCCTCGGGCTTTTCGTTGGGTTCATAGTACAAAAATGCAACTTGTTATTTTATGAAATATTGAACGTTAAAAATGCGAATTAGCACAATACAACTCTTAAGGTAGGAGATTATTCTCCACCAACACATTCAAAAAAGCTTCCGACAGGGCAAACGCCTCATCGTACTCAATATAATACCACTTTTCATTTATTTTACAAATTCTCAATTCCACAATTAGTCTCGGGTAATCTTTCACATAAAAGTAAAGGGTTGTACCATGATACGCCTTACCCTCAAGGTGTTTTTTATAACTAACATCTTCCGTTTTAATAAAAGCAGACGAAAAATCAAATTCATAATCCGTGTCTTGTAACACATAGCATAAGGGCGCTTGATACAGATCCTCTCTTAAATATACACAAGTCATTATTTCGTTGGATCTGCTTCCGCTTGCTATATATTCCGCATTTTCTGCCGCGTTTGCGTAATAGCCGAAATTCGGGAAAAACGGGAAATTGCTTGTTTGTCCCAAAAGCAAATCTTCCTCTGTAATATTAAAATTAAAATCCCCGCTAAACTCTTCAATTAAAATGTAATTATTCCCCCCAAAAACAAACTTACCTTTATCATTTCCGCGAGAAAAATCTCCAACCGGATCAATAATATCCCCGGAGATAGAATATGACAAAGCATTAAAAACACTACAAGAAAAAAGATTTATACAAACAAGAAATAATGTTACAATTAAAACAAATCTTTTCATCATATCACCGCCTTTCTTATAATATTATAATACAAAAATGTTGTAATTTCAATACGGTTTTTGATAAAGTCGCAAGTTCAAGTCCAAAATGTCGAGGAAAAGGTGCAATGACGGAAAAGGACAATCCCCCTCGGGGGACGGCGAGGGGGAAAGAAAGACCGCACGGTCTTTCAGGGGGAGTATGCGGGCGGTTTTGGGGATGGAGGCGGTAACAACGCGACCGTTTGTTGGGCTCGAACCTAGCGACATACTCGCCCCGCCGTCGGCGGTTCTCGCAGCAAGTTTGCGACAAGTCGCAAAGCTCGCACCTGTTCACGCTTCGCGTGAGCAGAGTTGGCGCGAATGTTCGAGATCAGAAAGGAAAGGATCCAAAACAAAAACCACCCGATTGGGGGCTGGGCTCGAACCTAGCGACATACTCGGCTTCGCCTTGAGGAAAGCCCCATGGGGCTTTCACCTGTTCCTCCCTTCGGTCGGAGCAGCTTGTCATGGAACGAGCGCAGTAGGGGAAAAAGAGCCAACAAAAAACAGACCGCTATTGCGGTCTGCCTTTTGTTGAGCTCATAGTACAAAAATACAACTCAAGCATTTTCAATATGCGACATTGTTTTTTCAACGCAGTCCGATATATTAACGGTTCCAACACCAAAGATCGAAGTGTGCAGTTTGTTTTTGATTGGAGCACTCCAATCTTCAGAAATCGTTTCCTTTCCATTTGCCATTCCCAATATTGATCCAACGGTTGCACCGTTGCAGTCGGTATCAAATCCGGTTTCAACTGCCATACATATAGACTTCGAAAAGTCTCCTTCGCCATACAAAAGTGATGCTACCACAATCATAGCATTTGAGATCGTATGACACCAATCATGACCGCTATGCTCGTCATATTTTTCATGGATCATCTTAAAGCAATCCTGCTCAGATACTCCACTCTTGTACGAATCCAATATCAACATAATACTTTCATAAAGTCTTGACGTCTGCGGTATTTCGGCAAGGCCCAAGGTTATAATTTTTTCTATACTGTTCGTGGTTGCCGCAATCGCAAGCATAGCCGCTATAAACATTTCCCCGTATATTCCGTTTTTCACGTGTGATATCGATGCGTCTCTCCAAGCCATTTCCGCAGCAAGCTTGGGATCTCCCGGATTTATATATCCAAAGTAATCCCCTCTTATCTGTGCGCCTATCCACTCGCGGTATGGATTTTTGTAGACCGCTGACTGAGGGGGTGCGTAACCTTTTACAAAATTACAAAACGCAACTCTCTCTGCAGTACAGTATGCGTCTTTGCCCTGATAAGTAAGCCAAGCTCTTGATACATTGTACGGTGTAAAATCTCTTCCGTATTTTTCAATTATTCTTTGAGCAAGAACAACATAATTCGTGTCGTCATCGACGGGCATTCCATCTATCTCATCTGCATAAACTCTGCCTGCAAAATTAAATTTATATTTTGTCAGATCAATATTTTGAAAATCGCTGCGACAAATATATCTGTACATTGGATAGTTCTTTGTTTCCTTTAAAAAAGGAACAAGATCATTTGTTCGAACACCTTCAACACTCTTTCCAAGCATACAACCGCAGATACGCCCAAGCCAAGCACCGTATATCTTGTCCTTTATCTTCTCTTTATCATAAGAATATCGCTCGTCAGCGCCTTGACGCATCATTTGAATTTGTTCCAGATCTGATGGCTCTACATAGTAATATCCTTCCTTTATTTTAGCGGATGCAACAATATCAAACAAAATGTCTCCAAATCTTTTCTTGATCTCACCTTTTGGAAGCATTGATACCGAATAGAAAACATCCTTGTACGCTTCAATATCAAGCCCTTCCTCTATCGACTGCTGATACTCTGTCTTCAAATTTGATGAGTAAAATTCCCAATCATGAAGATTCTTATACTGTGGCTTTAATATCTCCGACTTGTTCATATCTTCCACCAATCGATTATCGTTTCCCATTACTAAAGAATCAAGAGAAACATCAAAGTATTTGGCGATTTTTACAATCTTTTCGATATCAGGCACAGCACTGCCGCTCTCCCATTTTTGAACAGCTTGCTGTGAAACCCCAAACATTTCTGCGAATTGCTCCTGTGTCAGTTTGGCATTATTGCGTATCTTATAAATAGATTGTCCTATTTCCATATTGCCTCCAAATACGATCAAATATATTGTATTTATATTTTACATCTTTTAATCAAATCTGTAAATAGATTTGGAATTGTTATATTTACAACCTTGAGTTGTAAAAAGTCTTGCTTTTCTTTTTTTCAATATTATATCAGAAAAGCTGCTAATCTTCAAATGTGCGAAAATGTCGCGGGTTCAAGTCCCGAAGGCTCGGAAAAAGTTGCAAAAAAACAAAAGGTCAAAAAATTTGCCCTAAAAAAACGAAAAAGGAGGTGCGTCATTGGCGCAGCCCCCCTGCAAAAAAACGACGGTAGGCATTTTTTGACGCGCGTTATTTGCGTTTTTTGCTCGTAAAACCAGCAAAAAGATGATGTTTAGCCATCAAGCAAAAACGACGGGGGCAGTTTTTGGCAAGCGGTGTCGCCCCTTGCGAGCGACTGGCGCGAAGCGGAACCGGTGACAACGCAACCGTTTGTCGGGCTCGAACCTAGCGACATACTCGCCCCGCCTTTGGCGGTT
>ERZ780157.1967-NODE-1967-length-20591-cov-4.059797_pt1 | contig 20591 bp, 14 predicted proteins | sample MGYA00511169_ERZ780157 | MGnify/ENA primary metagenome ERZ780157 (study PRJEB29588, sample SAMEA1965149) | human gut metagenome | biome: human gut; feature: human-associated habitat; material: faeces | place: Denmark | collected 2008/2010 ... | reverse complement strand
TGGGAAAATTTAGAAAATAAGTACAATCATTGCCAAGTAATGATAATTCAAAAAAAACGTCGTGGATGTATTGCTCTGTATTGCTTTTATAATGACAAAGGTGCCAAAAAGCTAAGTCACTATATCAGATCATTAGAACATGTCTTTTGGTATAGAGAACCGAAAGATTACATTGAAGTAATAGATCCACCAATCATAGATGAATATGAAATACCTCATTTAAAAGCTAAAGAAAGATCCGCTAATAATTAAGATGCAAAAATAAGATGGGAATTTATCCTATTACTTCTATCTTTACAGAATCACACAACTAAAATTTATCAGAATGATTATAATGGCTACAATTATTAAAGTGTAAAACAATGAGAATACTACAAACAATAATCTTATCATCATTATTACTTTTGATAGCATCGAATGCTTATCCTCAAAAAGATAAAAGTCTTCAAAATGTTTTTATCCCAGAAGGTTATGCACTAGATAGAAATCAAGTACAGTATAATCAGCCTAAAGATTTTATATCCTATATCGATTCTTTAGGAAAAAACAAAGTTTATTTAGGATGCTTTCTTGCAAAAGAATCTAAGAGATTACCAAGCTACTATCGCAAATCCTTTCTATCCAAAGATAGTAATTTTATTATACTCACTGCTATTCCCAGTATATTTTGCAGACGCAATGATTCAGTCTATGCAGATTTTGATTTGCTTCCAGAAATGAAAGTTGAGATGAATACTTATCATTTAACCCATATTAAAGCGGACTTCCTTAAAAATACGGGAAAACGAGTCGCTTTTTTATCTGAATTACCTATAACTTATAAGTCTTCCAAATATGCCCGTGAATCCTTCAATGCAGATACTGTTATCACATACCCTTTAAAAATGTGGGAAAAATATGAAAATAAATATACTCATTGCTTGGTCATATTAATTCAAAAACGATATCGTGGTTGTATCCCTCTTTATTGCTTATACACTGACGAAGGAGCTAAGAAACTCAACCACTATATCAAATCATTACAAAAGGTGTTTTGGTATAGAAATCCGAAAGATTATATCGAAGTAATAGATCCTGTCCCAGAGACAGATAATATATTTATTTTGCCAAAGCGAAATGAATCAGATACCGTACGTATAGTTGGTCAATTATGAAAAATAGAATTATATCACTTTTCATATATTTATTGCCTGGTTTGATCTATGCTCAAAATAATGCAGACGACAAATATGAGATTATGTCTCTAACCGACATGTTGAATCTTTTTAAGGACAGTATCAAGACGTACCAGCAGGTTATAATGGTATAATTGCCGAATGGTTCACTGGCAAATACCTTGAATATTGATATTGAGTCAACAAGCAATATTAAATCATTGATTGTCTATGCAACAATGCGTTTTTATTTCTATATTTGTAGAATCACACAACTTAAATTTAATGCATATGAAACAGAAATTAGTACGAATAGGTATTAGCGGGATACAGAAACAAAAAGAGAGATTTTGCCTTATATTTCCTGTACTATTATTTATATTTATCTTTCCCGCATCATCTATTGCTCAAACTATCGCAGAAGAATATAATTTCAATTTTAAGGGAGGAGAAGAACAAAAGTGGTCTTGGATAAAGAACCAAACCGGATGCTTTACTTATATTGAATCAATGCAAATAAAGAAAGATGATAATATAGTTTATAAAATATCATATACTCCACCTCCATCAAAAAATAAGAATATGATATTTATTGCATCTTGCACTATCATGATACCAGAACAGATAAATGGAGATAGCTGCCAAGTATCTATAAAAAGTAAAACAAGAGAGATAACTAATGCATGGCTTACAGTTACAGCTCTCAACAGTAATGAAGTGGCAGTAGCATCTGAAGACAAAAAGCTGGAACATCCGGAATGGACGGATAATGTACTATCATTAAAATTGACGGACGGGAAATATAAAGCCAAAGCATTACGAATTAATATCTTTTATTTTGGAAATAGTAATCCGGATCAACAAATATGTTTAAGTGACCTGCAAATCAATATTGATGGAAAAGATCTGGGGAAACAATCTATTGAAGATCAAACTGTCATTAACACAAACATTCACAAAAGACTTATCAAAAATAAGATTATAAAATTATCTCATGACAATGATAGTACTCTGCTTACGCGAATAAATGAATTGAAAGATAAAAAAATCATAGGATTAGGAGAATGTACTCATGGTTCGCAAGAATTAAAAACTGCGGTTATTCAATTTTCAAAGAATCTCATTCAAAATGGAGATTGCAGGTTTGTTCTGTTAGAGGCTCCCGTTGATGCCTTACTACTGGTCGATGCATATATACAAGGAATTATATCATCACCCGACATTGAAAAACAAATAAAAGAAATCATGCAGATGTTTTTTACAAACAATAGCGAGCTTATGGGCTTTGTGGATTGGTTAAAGGAGTATAACAAGACATCTCTTCGTAAAGTACACCTATCTGGTATGGATTATAAAGACATCATAAGTCCATATTTTTATGACTACCTATTAAATCTATTGGATAAAGAAAAAGGGCGATACTATTTATTAAAACTATATGATAAAGAATTTAAAGATATATTGCAATATGCTCATGAGGATGTTTATTTAAAAACGAAGTTGGGAGAAGAGAATTTTTCGCTTTTTACCCAATACATAGAAACTTGTATCAATTTGGGTATTGGCTCCCAATTGCCTCCTCCTGATTATAGGGATTTCTATATGTTTACTTATACCAAACAACTTGCTGATCATTTCTTAAAAAAAGATGAGAAGCTAATCATTCACGCTCATAGTGCCCATCTTTCTAACTTGGAACGTTTTGATAGTTTTCCGTATAAAGAAATCCCAGCAGGGAATCGTTTAAAGAAATATTATGGAGATAAGTATTACTCAATTGGTTTTCAAGTTGGAAAAGGAACATTTACTCAGGAATCCGCCGGTTATTTTAGCAAGCTGATAGCATTACCATTATCCAAGCCACCATATAATAGTTTTGAACATTTAGCTCTAAGCACAAAAGAAAGTTATTTCTATTATCCATCCAAATATATGGATGACGGTATTGTTGAGTTATTAGTTATTCCAAGAATGGCACGTTATCAGAGACAATATCAATTTCATTCTGTGAAAAACTGGTGTGATACCTATGTCTTTATACAAGAGAGCACGCCGCTCAAAAATGTAACGACTGGAGAATTCGAAACAATGTTCAAACAATTTCTTAGAATAAAGGAGTTGATAAAAGAATTGAAAGCAAACGAAGAAAAGATAAGAAATAAAGAGTAACTTCTACTCAAAAGTAAAAGCTACTCTTCATTCCATATAAGATTGGGGATATTCAGTAAGTTTCCCTATTTATTTGCTTTAATACGTTGCCCGTCCGCCTGAACAGCGTACAGTTCCGCTCCTTCAATGTCTGCTTCGGCAGGTACAGTAAATACAAACCGATTGGCAAACCATACTTTTTTGCCACCCTTGATTAATTCGAAAGCAACCGCCTGTTCGCCATTAGTCACAGTGTATGTTCTTCCGGAAACGGTATAACTTACAGTCTTGGTGATTTTCACATTGTTCTGGAATGTTTCGAAATACCCTACATCTCCTCCATCTTCGGATATACCTTTTTGATTGCCTCCGGCTCCTGCCCGGTATCTTCGGTCTTCAATGTATTCAATAGGCGGACATTTAGTGGAAAATGTTTTCATATAAGCCAGCGTCTGATTAATCATATCCTGTGTCACGGTATATGAAAAGCTTCCGTAAGCATACAACTTGAAACTGACCGGAATAAAGAATCCCCAGGCATCGAAGAATTCGGTCATATCCATATTAGCGGCTTTTGCTACGTTGCGTGCATACATCAGCTGTGCTGCGCCCGGATCATTGAAAGGTAACCAAAATTCAGGGGTACGTCCTTGTTCGAATATCTTACGGATGGTATTCGGTTTCTTGCCGATACGTTCGAAATAGGTCCACAATTGCTGGTTGAGGCGCATATGCATTTCGGAGGCTTCTCCTTGATATAATCCATATTTATTGGCATCATCAGATGTCATATCCTGGGGGGTAAATGCCAGCGTGTTCGGGTCTCGCGGATGCATGAATCTGCTCCAAGGGGTCGGAGGCGCATATCGGTAAGCAGCCAATGTCCCGATGGAACTACCACGTGATCCCCACTGGTTGATCTTGTACACCACATAATTAGAAAAGAGATTATTGCTCGATTCCGTAGTACTGGGCCAGTTGATGGCTCCCTGATGCAAATGTCCGAGTTCATGTCCCGGTCCCCATTCATTGTCCTGATTCTTGTCCATATCGCGCGGATCGAAGTTGTTTTTGAATCCCCATCCATCTTTTGTGCTTACATCACCAGCTGCCATGTTAATGTAATAATTGGTAGCATAAAGTCCGTCGGTGAAAGTAGTGACATGCATCAGTGAATTGAATTCTCCCGTATTCGAATAGGTGTCGATGGCAGCCAGTTCCTGCTCCCAATCTATCAGGTTATCCCATCGTTCCATTCCTCTTACTACTCCATACTGTTTGCAGTTGTCCTGATTTTGCAGCAAGTCTTTCAGTGCTGTAAACAGAATCTTCCTGCCTTTCAATACAAATACGCATTTATCAGCTCCGTCCAAAGTGACAGATTTTGCCTTCCGGATATATTCACGGAACAGATCATCGGTTTTATCCACAGTCAGATCCCATACATTGAAGCCTACGCGCGCATGTTCCGTTGTCTCCACATACTGGGGCGGAAAATGTATTTTCACTGCCGGCATGCCACGGGGATCAAGTTTCTGATAGATGACAAACTGATTTCCCGCACGTGAAAATGAAAACTTGTTGATTCCGTTTTTCAGGAATCGTTCTTCACCGTCGGGCCCCAGATCCGAACAACACCTTAGTGAAATGGATTCACCTTGCGGTATGCCGTCTGCTAAAACGACCATCTCTTCACCCGCATTCGTTATGATACCGGTAGGGTTGCAAAGAGGCGAGTAGTAATTGGTTCTCAATTTATCTCCCCAATATTCGGGCACACTGTATGCCTGATATGACTGTATCCTGAATCTCTTTTCCGCTTCGGGATAAGTATTACTCTGCAAAGACTTTGCCAGCACATTGAAGAATGCCGGAAGCCGATTGATGGTTTCGTCGGAAGCGTCCGGGCGGAGTTCACTGCATGAACGATCGGTGAATACAGTTATCAGTTGTTCGTCAAGCGGATTTTCCGCAGCATGGAAAAATTCCATCTCGTCGCAACTGACGAAATCATTTAATCCGCTTTTAACTTTGAATTGAACAGCCGCAGGTACAACCGGATCGTTCAGCAATATCCTATGGCTGCCTCCTGCTCCTTTAAAATCATAATCTTGTATATGAACAAAATCCGCACTTCCTTGAGGCTTGATGTAAAGTTCGAATGCTCCGAAATTACCGTTACCATTCCGGCTGTGATATAGGATATAGTCTAGCGTAAGCTGATTCTGATCGAACTGATATTCAAGAGTAACAGGGAATTTTGCAGATTGACTCCATGTGGAATGGTAACAGGTTCCGCCGAACTGACCGTCATAAGACTTCGATATATCCTGCCCCGGCTGATGGTCGGTGTCGTATCCACCGGTAACTTTCAACTTTATATCCTTCTCCGGATTTACACCCGAAATATCACTCGATTTCTTTTGTTGTTTGATTTCCGACTGGTCATAAATGTTTGTATTTTCTTTGGATACAAACTTGATCGTAGCATTCCTTTCTGTAGTCAGAGGATTGGAAGCAATGGAGAATATTCGTGTACTGGATGCCAGATCGGCTCTTGTATCAGGTACTTCTTTCTCGGTAATCCAGTCTTTGGCTTCCTCCGGAATAACTACTTCATAGTCTGTATTGGAAAGCAAGTTGACTTCCAGATGATCGTTTCCTGTTCCCGCCACCTGAATGACACGGCTCTCTTCAGCCACTTCAATGATCAGGTCACCGCCTGTCTGCACAACTCTGAGTTTAGCAGTCAGCGCATTATTGGCGATAGTAATATTTCCTTCTCTGACTCCTTTTTCGGGACTGGATGTTGCCGAAACCGTCAGTTCTGTATCCGATGCTTTCCTTGCCGTCAGCCATTCTTTTCCCTCAGTTACCGATGCATTCCACTCCCGGTTCGATTTGACAGGTACGGCTACTTCCCCACCCTCTTTCTTGAATCCAATGGATTTCTGAACTTGCAGCACCGGCTCTCCCTGCAGCTCCTTATCATCACTCTTGCAAGCATAGAGAGTAGTGACTCCCACCAGCAGAATAAGAGAGATACATAGTATGTGTTTTACCTTATCCAATAACATAGTATTTATAATTTTTGTTGTTTTTCCATTTCGTTGACCAAACTATCCAAATCGAAGTCAATGTTATATTCATTCTCTATCTGAATCTTTTTGATTTGCTTCACCAGCGAATGCGGCTTCAACCTTCGGATCATCTCTATTTCCAGAAGCCTGTTCGGGAAACGTTTGCGAATGCCATCGATGTCTTTCATATAAATGCTGTCTGCTCCCTGATAAAGCGCATTGGCGGATTCTTCAAGAATAAATGCTCCCAAACTGTCAGGATATTGTTCGAGCACTGCCCGCAGAATTTCCAGACTTTTTCCGAAACTTTGATGCGCATCAGCATTCATATCTTTAGCCGCCTGAAACAATCCTAACTGAAACAGGTATTCTCCTGTTATCGCTTTTCTCTCCATTGCCAAAGTCTGGACATGCAATGCGGAATCCAGCTCCCCCATCTCAGCCAGTAGTTTAGCTTTGGTACCATAATAATCGGGGTTGAGACTGTCAATCGACAGTGCCCGGTCCAGAAGGCTGATACACTTCCGGGTGGAATCGACATCATAAGACGATTGCAGGATGGCTACCGCCTGTTGATAAAAACTGTCGGCACTGAGATTTACGGGATGGGGACGAATGTCCGGTTTCTGCCGTGAATGACAACCGACGGCTGTGCAGATTAGCAGCAAAACAAGTAATATGATATTCAGTTTCTTTGTTTTCATGTACATGATTCTCAATATTCGGATAATATAAATAAAAAAAATGACTGACAGGGAGTTTTATAGGAAAATGTGTCTAATCTAATCTTATTTCCTCCCCGCCAGTCTTTCTATTAGTTTATCAGATGCCTAACTGCTCTTTGGCCCAGGCTTCATCATGCCTTACTCTGTAGAGATACATCTCAGCCATATTCCACCATGCTTTATTAGCGTTAGTATAGTCCAATGTGGCTTGATTACGGCGACCCGTAGGAGTAAATCGGATATAGTTGTAAGCTTGTTTACCATTCACATTGTTTTTAGCGGTAGCATGACCACCGTTTGATGTCGGTAAATTGAACTCTTCCGTACCCATGCTTTCAAAGTATTCACCGTTGGTACTTCCGTAAATAGTTGCGATCGTTACGTCGCCCCCATTATTTATGCCAGTCTGACGCGCATCATATTCAAAACGAAGCCCTTGCAACGGTTTGTTCAGTTTAATCTGCACGTAATGGGCTTCTGATACGACTGGATCTTGCCATCTGGAATGATAATAAGTTCCACCTTTGCCGTCAATCAAAGCAGGTAAGCCACCTCCATCACCGTCCTGTGTCGCATTAGCAGAAAGCATATCAACAGTGAGAATGACGCGTTCCAACTCGAAAGCTTCGCCGGAAGTACCTGTAATGATTACAGGACTCTCAGTCTCCATTCCCGTAGGACCGTAGGTCTTGAAAGTAAAGGAATATTCACCAGCACACTGATAGGTATCATCTATGATAGCCGATGTTGTCTTGAATCCATCTATTTCTATCTCTTTATTTTCTTTTGTGACCTTATCATAATACGTGATTTTCACTTTACTATAATCCACATCTTCCGGTGCTTCCCATTGCAGAGTGATGTGTCCGGCTCCCGGTGTAGCGGTAGCATTCACCACATTTACAGGAGGAACGGGAACGAATCCTGCTTGTTTCACAGTAACTGTAAAGCTGTTTGGATCAACCGGATCTTTACTTGTGAACGTTATCGTTCCTTCACGGGGTTGTTCTACAACTGCGGTGTTAGGCTCTATGATGAAGCTTTCGGAAGCATCACGCAATGCTCCTCTGGTGAGCGGTGCAGTTGCAGGCTTAATCCATGTTTGAGCATTTTCGTCAATCACATATTCATATTCCGCACCCGCAGGACCGTTCACTTTGAAAGGAATCGTGATCGTTTCGCCCATTGCTTTCACTTCAAAGACCTTGTGTGCATCGTCAATGTCAACAATATATCCTCTCGGCTGCTGCTTGATAATGAACGTGCCGACACAGTTGTAATTCTGTGACGACTGAAGGGTGATTGTACAATACCTCACAATGGTATCAGTATTCTGATCCAAACTGAATACCAGATTTTTCTTGACGATATCTTCCGCTTTTACAGCTTTTTGTCCTTTCTTTGCTTTCAGTTCTTTCGGTTCGTTAAAGCGTACCCAGTTACAGGTATCCGGTACAGTGATGACATCCAGATTCAGATTGGTATTCACCTGGATAGAAAGTGAAGTCGCTTTAGCATCCACCGCCTTCATTCCATCATCCGTCAATCCGGGTATATCGATCACCGGTTCCAAGCCGAACTGTTTCACACTTATGGAATAACTCTGGTGACCGTATGCTATCGTAACTTCTGCTATACGCTGTTTATAGCCTTCATTCTGATCGGCAGAAACCGTGACTTTACCTTCCTGCTTTTGTAGTTTGCACCATTCGGCATTCGAACTTACCGTCCAGTTATCGAGCGCCACGTTGGTCTCCACTTCTATCTCATGTTCGCCGCCGGAAAGCGGAAAAACAACAGCCGCCTGGCTCTCGCTGGGAATGGTCAATGTCAGTACATTGAACTCAGTTTCATAATCAGGACCACAGGAAGAGAGAGCTACGAAAGTTCCCAGGATTCCTGTCAGTCCGATGATTAGTATATTTTTTTTCATATTATTAGATGCATTACAAGTTTTCTACTCTTGGATTGAATTGGTATCTCAGTTTGGCATTTACCTCCCTGTAGAGGTCGGTAGACTTCAAACGGTATTTGTAATGGAGGCGGAACTCCTTATAATAAGTGGAGCGTCCGTCGGGCGTCCGGATGACATTCAATAAATACGTATTGTCATATTCGCCGATGGGTGTGAGCTGCACTACGTCGATGCTTTGATACGGCAGGATAGTGAGTTCCTTCGCCAACGGATTCTCGGGCAACTGTGCTCCCATTTCCAGAATGATGCTCCCCTTATTGATGATATCCAGCGCAGTGGTATAGTCAGTGAAATTTTCATCACCGGCCATCAAACGTACAGAGTTCTCAGAGATAGGAAATACACGGTTGGAATTGGTCGGACGGCGAACTTCACTATACCCATCCGGATTCGGGATAATGACCGTACTACTGGTGTAATTGTAGTAAGTTGCCGTCTGCGTGGACGCATAGTAATTCTCCTTGTGGATACGAAGCAGCACGTGCCTCTTTTTCGGATTACAGTCCGGTGTTCTCAATGAATCTATCTTATATTCGAGAAAATAGATGGAGTCGGGTGAAATCTTTTCCAGATTTTTCAGATACACCGGAAACATAGCCTTGGAAGAGCCGGCGGAAATGTTCATTTCCATCGTCGGAAATTCATAGCATTCTTCCGGCAAGTACTTTGCAAAACGGGCTTTATTGATATCAAAATTGGATTTGTTGTAAGCCCTCAACAGTGTATCGGAATGTTGCAGCACCACTGTTACCGGTTCGTCGGTAGCCTGCGATCCACTCAACGAAGCTACCACGAAAAGGGTATCTCCTCCCTGCTGCAACTCAGCTACCTGGCGATCATATACCAAGTTGGAATTACTGAGTAAATTTACTTCTTTGCGGAACTGTTCCTGATCGAAATCATACTTATCGCAACCACTTATCATAACCAAAGCAGAGCAAAGAATTATAGTTAATATCTTTTTCATATTATCTTTCTGTTATTCTTGTTTTTCATTATCTGTCCCATCCCGGATTCTGGTCCATGGAAGGTACTTTCAGTAATTCAGAGTGACTGATCGGCATAAATACCATTTTGGGCAGTGCGACGCGATCGCGGATATTCTGTTGGTCAATGGTCACGATGTTCCAGAATCCCGGATTGCCGGCGACGTCCGTACGGTCTTTTTGTACATCCAATCCCTGCCAGTTAGACGTATTGGCATCCTCGGTAAGGTAAGTACCCCATCTACGGGTATCGAAATAGCGGTAGCCTTCGTTGAAAAGTTCCACTTGTCGTTCATTACGGATGATCTGCTCAAATCTCTCCACCTCGTTGAAGTCACCCAAAGCCGGACCGGGTAATCCGACACGATAGCGGATCATATTGAAGTATTTAGCCATTTCCTGAATATCACGGCTGACAGTCACTTCGACATCCGTACCTGTCATATCAGGAGTAGTAACGGTGACCGTACCCGTCACCCGGTTCAACGCTTCTACATATTCAAGGAGTACTTCGGCATAACGGATGATGGCAAACGGTTTAGGCTGAGTAACAAATGCGCCTTTCACACTTCCTTTTCCGCTCGACCATGAATCGTCAGGATGGACAAACTTGACGGGAGTGTAGCCGCTGATATTGTAATCATTGACGTTATTTCCCGCACCGGCCAACCCGGCTTGCGTATCATCATGAGAATACCAGAACTGCTGGTTGACATAGGTTGCGTCGGAAGAAGCGGAACTCATAGTCCACAAGCGTCCGGGAAATCCGATGGAAGCATAGAAACGTGCCGAACGGTTGTCATACATCTTCGGAACATCACCTCTCAACTGATAGTTTCCCAGCACTTTATTCGTACCTATTGTCTGGCTGAGATCCGCTACATACGGATAGTCTGCCGATGCATTGTGGATGTCTCTGCCATCCATCATCAGGAAGCAATCGACCACTCTCTGAGGTACGGACATGCCGCCCCAGCCTCCGAATTTAACAGGGAACGAGTGGTGCGTGTAATTAGTCACATTTTGGGATGCCATTGCCCAGATAAACTCTTTATTGGTTTGAATAATACCTTCACCGTTGAACATATCGGCAAAAGAATGGTAAGGGTCGATACCACCCGCACCATCGGGGAAAGGAGCCGTAGGAACATTATCTGCCAACGGATAAGGGTATTGATTGTCCGGTGCCACTGTGAACAGTGAATAGTATTCCATATTGATCACTTGCTTTGCGGCAGCGGCTGCTACCGCCCAACGGTCGGGATCATAAGTCTGGTTTACGTAATCGGCACCGTCGCTTTTGCGCTTCCAATTGCTAAAGCACAGGCGGGCGGCATCACCGCCATTGAACAACGGAGAAGCTTGGAACAGGCGCAGACGGGCAATCAACGCTAAAGCTGCCCCCTTGGTAGGACGGTCGGAATAGCTGATACTCTGCTCGGTCGGTCCATAAATACCTTGTGTGGCAAGCTTGAATTCATTGCAAATATAATCCACCGATTCATCGTATGTAGACCGTTCCCTGTCATAGTATTCCGCAGATTCGGAAGTACCTAGTACTTCGTCTCCGACAATGAGCAACGGACCGTAGTTCATCAGTAAATGGTAGTAGGCATAACCGCGCATAAAGTGTACGTATCCGATGTAACGTCTTCTGTCGGCTTCTGTCATATCAGACACTTTATCGATATTTTCCAGCATCCGGTTACATCTTGCCACTACTACATACATGCTATACCATATATCCTGCCGCAGGTTTCTTCCGTTGACAGTACCAACACTGAATTGCGCTCCCCAAAACTCGTTGGTCTGCCATCTGACGGCAATCTCGTCCGAGGCAGTTTCTCCCGGATTCCATGAGTTTCCCCAAATGGCACCCGCGTCGGGAAAACGGGTCGGGGTGTTCCAAAGGTATCCTTCGGCATTTTTCATGCTGTGGAAAATGGAATCTTCCTTGAATGTAGCCTGAAAATAATTGTCTACATCCAGAAAATTGCAGGAACTGAGCAGCAAAGAACTGCCGATCACGGCTCCCAAAAGTATTTTAATTCGATTTTTCATAAATTTTTCAATGTTATGTGATTAGAATCTTAAGTATACTTGGAATGAATAGGTAGCAGGTATCGGATAGACAGCACCATTTGCCGATGCTTGTTCGGGATCGAAATATTTCACATTGTCGAAAGTGCACAGGTTATTCGCCACAAATTCCAGATCGACGGAAGACAATCCTACCGCTTTAATCCATGGCAGATGTTTCAGGCTGTATCGCAAGCTAACTTCCTGAAGGCGCAGGAAAGAACCGTTCCGCCTCCAGAAGGAGGACAATTGAGAATTGTTCTTATTACCTCCGTAAGAGAGACGTGGAAATTCAGCATTCGGATTTTCCGTTTCAGTAGTTCCCGAATACCATGCGGGCGTCCATCTGTTCTTGGGATTGTTGGCTAGTTTGATCACATTTCCCAAGTCTCCATTATAGAACGGAATCCATCCGTTGTCGTTGCCAAGCCCTGCACGATAGTAGTCTACCTTGGCGGAACCTTTGAACAAGACACTAACAGTCAGATCTTTCCACTGGAAGTCACCGCCGAATCCATACATCACTCTTGGTAACTGGTTGGAATAAGACAATGGCACCTTATCGTCTTCATTGATAATACCATCGCCGTTGACATCGCGATATTTGATGTCGCCCGGGCGTATCTTTCCGAATCCGCTTTGATCGGGGCTGGTATTAATCTCATCTTTGCTGGCGAATAGTCCCTCGGAGATATATCCGCGTAAGATGTTAAAGGGTCTGCCGGTCACACTGAGATAGTCGTAAGGTAATTTATTCTCTTCAAAATAGTCGATGATATTTTGTGAGAATGTATAATTGGCACGAACCGTAAAACTCATATCCTTATTAATAGTATGGAAAAACTCAATATTTCCGTCCGATCCTACACTGTGCATACGTCCGACATTCGACTTCGGATAAGTCACCATACCTACGTAAGAAGGTAACGTCACACGGTCCTGAAAGATGTGGTCACGAGTATCCCGGAATATGTCGACTGTCAGGGACAACTTGTCGTGAAAGAACTTGGCATCGATACCAAGATTCGCCTTCTTTGCTACTTCCCATTTCAAATTGTCGGCTCCGGTATGGGTTTCTGTGATACCCGCATAACGATATCCCCAAGCAGATCCGGCATGATTGTCTATCAGGGTCAGGTAAGGGAAGCGTCCCTGGCCGGTATAATCGTTGGTAGAAACAATCTGGTCGTTACCTACGATACCGTAAGAGCCGCGAATTTTGAGGAACGTAAACCAAGGTAGTTTCTCTGTCCACCATGCATAAGAGGAAGGAACCCATCCTGCGGCAATGGAAGGAAAGAAACCGAACTGTTCTCCTTTTTTGAACTGTGCAGAACCTGTATAACCGAAATTCGCATCGATGAAATAACGGTTTTTATAGTCATAGGAGATACGTCCGGAAAGGTTCTGATGGCGTTTGGGGATGCTGGCGATACCTAAATCATCATATTTGCCCCATAGAGAGTTTTTCTCATCTTTCATATAGTATTCGAGCAACGCGCCAAAGGTATGGTCTCCGAACGACCGGTTCCAGTTGGCTTTCGCCTCCATATAGTATTGCCTGTAAGAGTTTTCGCCACTTCCGTATGCCATACTTGATTGTGCTGAGCGCAGCGCTTTAATCAAGACTCCCTGTGCGGTTCGTCCGGTAGCACGGTAGAGGTCGGGCCAAATCCTGCGGTATTCGCTGAAGTAGCCGATATGTTCCGTCATCGCTTGTACCGACATCGTCAGTCCTTTCAGAAATCCTCCGAATTCTTGCGTCAGCTTCAGCGTCAGCATGTTTCGGTTGTCCTCGCTTTGCATGTATCCGGTATTATTCAGCATAACATATGGAGAAGCCAATTCACGTGATCCGCCATATACGGGCAGCGTGCCGTCAGAGTAAGTGACCGGAAACAGAAGGGGGGTCAACTGCTGGACGGCTGACCATACCAGATCTGTGTTCCCTCCGCCCGGACTGACATAAGAATTGACATATCCATCTACACCGAAGTATAGCTGGGTCGTCTTGGTCAAATTCATATCGATATTGGCACGATAATTCAGCTTGTTTACGCTCAATGGCTTTTTAAACAGATTTTCCTCTTGGCGATAGGCGGCTCCTTCATCCTGATACCCCAGCGACAAGAAGTATCTAGCAACGTCACCTCCTCCTTTAGCACTGACATAGTAGTTCTGCTGAATAGAATTCCTTTTCATGATTTCATCTATCCAGTTTACATCCGGATAAAGATCCGGGTCCAGCCTGTTTTTGATCAGATCCAGTTCAAGGCGGGTGTACAGATCGTCTTCCCCGGACATCGCTCTGGCTTCATTGGCAAGGAGTGCGTAATCGTATGCTCCCAGGTATTCGGGCAGACGTTTGATATGTGATATTTTCATCGTAGCACGTCCGGTCACCTCTAATTTTCCACTGGTACCACGTTTGGTAGTCACCAATACCACGCCATTTGCTCCGCGTGTTCCGTAGACAGCCGTTGCTGCGGCGTCTTTCAGGATACTGAACGATTCAACGTCGTCGGTATCAATATCTTCCAATCTTCCTTCGAGACCATCGATCAGTACCAAGGCTCCACTGCTGGCTCCGAAAGTACTGATACCGCGAATCCAGAAGTTGGAGATATTTTTGCCCGGTTCACCCGAACTCTGCATAGTGATAACACCTGCCATTCGACCTCCGATCATATTATTGAGGGAAGTGGCGGGAGTTTTTAGCTGCGCAACGTCAATGGTGGTGATGGCACCTACCACAGATACTTTTTTCTGGGAACTCATACCCGTTACCACTACTTCGTCAATCTTAGTCTCGTCTTCTTTCATGACGATCTTAAGCTTTTCTTCGTTTTTGGTAATCAGCATCTCGACATTCTTCATACCCACTGACTGGAATATCAGTGTAGCGTTTTTCGTTACTTTTATCTTGAACTTTCCGTCCAGATCCGCCACTACGCCGACTCCCGGTTCGTTCTTTACATAAACAGCCGTACCTACCAATGGCTCGCCGGTTGCATCCACAATCACGCCTGCCACTGTAAACTGTGTACTCGTTTCGTTCTGACTGTAGCCTGCCAATGGAATCAATGTCATAAGCAGTACAATCAATAAAAGATTTTTTTTCATATATGTATTATCAAAGGTTATTGTATAGACAATTTACGAATCACTTTATTTCCGGTATCTGCGACATATACGATTTGTCCGTCGGCACTAACAGCTACACCGAACGGATGATTGAACAACGCGATATCCGGACCGCCGTCTTTATAGCCCTTCATGCCCGGAAGTCCGATAGGAGTAGTTACCATAGCTCTATCCAAGGGCAATTTGGTATCGATTACTCGTATACAATTGTTACCACAATCAGCGATATACAATTTACCGTCTTCGGTAAAGCAGATTTGATGGGGATTATCAAACTTGGCATTCCTCAGCAAACCGTCTTCCCATCCTGCTCCTGCTACCTGTCCTTCCAATATGGCCTTTCCGGCATAACCTTCACCGGGATAGGTGTTTTTGTCTTTACCTTCCAGATTTCCCACATCCACTCGCCATATCTGATTTCCTTCTGCCATCGCGACATAAAGCATATTTTCCTGTCCTTTGACAGGGCTGAAAGCAAGGTATGAGTCACATGCATCAGGTCTGGTAGAAGTTCCGACTTTCTTGAGTAGGAGTTCACAAGTACGGGTGTTCGGTTTTATCCGCACCAGTTGTCCCTTAACCATCACTGTATAAATGTAATGATCCAGCTTATTCACTACAAAGCAGTGCTTATAGTTACCATCGGCAACGTCTTTAGTTTCATCATTCAGCAGCACCGTCAGGCGGCGCGGCGCATAGCTCACGCTTTTGGCCAAAGAATAATATCCCATACCGCCATCTTCAGGAGCGTACATCGTACCATCCAGGTCCGAAAAAGCAGGAGCATTCAGGATGGCTGACGTACCATACTGAAGTACCAGCACAGAATTACTCTTAATGGAAGCCATGACAATATTTCCGTTAGACTGCGCTCCTTTATCATTTTGACAGGTTACGGATGGATAATTGTTTCCTCCGTGCCATACGTGGCGTTCGGTGATAAAGATATTATCCTCGTCATCCAGACTAATGTAGTTGGGCGCCGACAATGTAGAAGTAGCGATGTCTCCTCCTACCGTAGGCTGGTTAGCGTCCGGCGAAGCTTGTCCTACAACGGTAGTCACGCTCGTCTGCGTCTTGTAGATAAATTGCCTTCCGGCTTGTCCTTCATATTCTGTTCCGTCGGGCATTGTTCGGGCAACAAGAAGATTCATTTCTTTCTTGTACGTCAGTCCCGAAGGAACATACAAGTAGATTTTGTTACCATTTGAACTCACCAAGCCCGCCTGGTGCTTTATCCCATCCGCATCTTCGAAATAAACTTTCAGATTGGTAGTGTCTGATCCGAAGTTGCTGCCTTCGACGATCATAGGGGTAGCGATCCCACCGGAATCCGGATAAAATCCGGTCACCTCAATAGGTTGATCCGGATTGAATACTGCACTTCCTATATTCTTACTATCCGAACATGAAGTCAGATAGACAAATACGGCGGCAAAAAATGTCAAAAAAATAGTTCTTTTTTGCATTGTTTTTCTGTGATTAAAGGTTAATAATTAGTTGTGTTAATATGGATAAGTAGAAAACTTACTATTCTATATCTAGGCATTATGATAATGTGGTAGAAATAAGATGTGCATTTTTACTCTAATACGTTTGTTTTTGGGTGTGTATGCTTTATCTTAATATTTAGTAAGTTTAGGAATATATATAGTTGTGTTTGACTGTTATCATTCATTTGTTTTTCTTGGGGGTATTGAAATTTTTAATGAATTCAATCTCTCTTCAGCACTGTTCTGATCTATGCTGAAGAAACGATAATAAAAATTTAATCACAGCCCGGAGGCGGCCTATAATTTCGCATTATCATAAATAATTATTAAGAAATATAGTCGTAATTGACCGATTAGAATAAGTCGCTCTAGAACTTGGTAACTAAAATAATAAAACAATGATAATCAACAATATACAGCAACAAAAAGATTATATCTATCTTATTACGATCTGAGTAGTAGAATGAAAAATCAAAAAAAACACCGTTTGCCGATAATTAAAATAAAAAAAACATTGCGTTTACCAATTTTATTAATAACTTTACACCGTCTTAAGTGGCACACAAACTTAATAACCTTTGAAAAGCCTATGAAAACAGGAAAAAATACACTTATTGGTATAAAATTACCAAGTTCTAGAGCAACTTATCCCAATCTGTTAAATATAAAAATGAATCATAACAGCCAAACACAACTATTTATTTTCAAATATGCTAAATAAAAAAGGTAGTAGATCCCCAAAAGAATAAATGCATAAGAAATAAAATGCACACCTTAATTTCTACCATATATAATAATATTTTCTCCTTCACCAACAATATCTGGCGAATAGGCCGTAATAAGAAGTAAAGGGTATATTACATAAAAAAAATTCCAGTAACTTGCGATACTGGAATTTTATATAAATCAAGAAAATCTCTTATTCCCACTCAATAGTTGCAGGTGGCTTAGAACTGATATCATAGGTTACGCGGTTTACACCTTTCACCTTATTAATAATATCATTCGAAATCTTACCCAGGAATTCATATGGCAAATGCGCACAGTCGGCAGTCATGGCATCAGTAGAAGTCACGGCACGCAATGCTACCGCTCTTTCATAAGTACGTTCATCTCCCATGACACCTACAGACTGTACCGGCAGTAAGATAACGCCTGCCTGCCATACTTGATCATACAATCCCCAGTCGCGCAATCCCTGAATGTAAATATCATCAGCATCTTGCAGGATACGCACTTTCTCACGGGTGATGTCTCCAAGAATACGTACAGCCAAACCCGGGCCAGGGAATGGATGACGAGTAATCAGATGTTCCGGCATACCCAACTCGCGACCTACACGACGAACTTCATCCTTAAACAACAGACGAAGAGGCTCGCACAACTTCAAGTGCATTTTTTCGGGCAGACCACCTACGTTATGATGACTCTTGATCACTGTACCTGTTATAGACAATGATTCGATGCAGTCTGGATAAATAGTGCCCTGAGCCAGCCATTTCACATCTTTTATTTTGTGAGCTTCCACATCAAATACATCGATAAAGCCCTTACCGATAATCTTACGTTTACGCTCCGGTTCCGTCACACCTGCAAGCTCTGCAAAGAACTTTTCGCTGGCATCCACGCCAATTACATTCAGCCCGAGGCATTCGTAATCGTTCATCACATTCTTGAACTCATTCTTACGGAGCATACCGTGGTCTACGAAGATACAAGTCAGATTCTTACCGATAGCTCTATTCAGCAAAACAGCAGCAACCGATGAATCGACACCACCGCTCAATCCCAGCACCACTTTATCATCACCTAACTGAGCTTTCAACTCAGTAACCGTACTCTCGATGAAAGAAGCCGGCGACCAGTCTTGCTTGCATCCGCAAACATCAACTACGAAGTTCCTCAATATCTGCGTCCCGTCTTCGCTATGGAACACTTCCGGATGGAACTGAACGCCCCATACCTTCTCACCCTCAACCTGATAAGCAGCGATATCCACTTTATCCGTTGAAGCAATCTTCTTAAAATTATCAGGGATAGCAGTGATTGTATCACCATGACTCATCCATACCTGCGTATTCTCACGAACTCCTTTAAACAGCACATTATCCTTGCAGAAAGAAGTCAGATGTGCACGGCCATATTCACGTGTACCAGCCGGTTCTACTTTTCCATTGTTAGTATACGCCATAAACTGTGCACCATAGCAGATACCCAAAATAGGATATTTACCACGAATCTCACTCAAGTCTACTTTGAAGGCATCTTTATCATAAACCGAAAAAGGACTTCCGGAAAGGATGACTCCTTTAATTGTCGGATCTTCTTTAGGAAACTTGTTATAAGGAACAATTTCGCAATACGTGTCCAGTTCGCGTACGCGACGACCAATCAGCTGTGTTGTCTGCGAACCGAAATCAAGAATTATTATTTTCTCCTGCATATCAATGGTTGGATTTTGAATAAATGATTTGCAAAAGTAGAAAAAAGTAGGCAAAAAGATAGAAGAATAAACAGAAAAATCGAAATTTACGAGAGAAATATATCATCGGACAACATAAAATCCGAAAAGGGAAACGATGTCAGAGAGACTTATATATAATAAATAGGAGACTCAAAACAGAATCTCCTATTTTATTATACAAGTACTTATTTCTTCTCTTTCAGCAAGTCACGAATCTCAGTCAGCAACACCTCTTCTTTAGTAGGAGCAGGTGGTGCAGGAGGAGCAGCCGGGGCTTCCTCTGCCGCCTTCTTCGTAGTCAGTTTAGTGATCAGACGTATAAATAGGAATATAGCAAAAGCTATAATCAGAAAGTCAAAAGTTGCTTGCAGAAATTGTCCGTAATCCAGAGATACGGCAGGAGCAATCTCCTTACCGTCTGCTCCAACTTCAGCCGCTTTGATTACCCGGCCCTGTGCGCGGAAGTGCGCGAGATGCGGCGCTTCGTCCTGCGCCGCCTGGGCCTGCCCGAACAGGTGGCCTGAGCCGGAGCCCTTCCCGTCGCGGCCTTGCCTGCCGGGGCCGGAGCGGGGCCCTTGCGGCAGCGGAAAAGCCGCCCGGGCGGGGTTCCCTTGCACGGGGGGACTTGACACCATTGTTTTTTGGTCTATAGTGCCCCATTCAGACTGAAACGAAAGCGCTTCGGCGCATGGAGGTATCGTTATGGCTGCTCTGCTTAATGCCGTGAAAACCGCCGAAGGCGTGGTTGTGAACGGTTTTGTGGTTTCCCCCATCATTGACAAGTGCGAAGGCTGTGATCGCATTCGCGAGTTTGAAGGCGAAAACTTCTGCTCCAGCTACGCCAGCCCCGCCAGCAAGTGGTCCGGTGGCCGCTGCAACTTCGCTACCCATGTGAAGGTGCAGGTCGCCGCCGCTGCCAAGGTCAACCCCCTGAAGGCGTCCAAGCGCGCCGCCAAGGGTCGCTAGACCATACGCGGCATGCGGGACGCGCCCGGCGCGAACATCCCGCACCGATTGCAATTTTCTGGCACATTGCACAGGGGAGGCTGTCGCGACAGCCTCCCTTTTGTCATTTGTCCGCAGGGGCCTCCAGGCCCGGGCGGCTTCAAGGAAAAACAGCATGAACACAAGTTCGCAGGACAGCGCCCTGTCCCCCCTCCTGCGCTGGCTGGATCAGCGTCAGGACCGTGTGGCGGCCCTTCAGGGCGACCTGACCGCCTTCCGTGCCCTGGGCCCGGAAAACGGCGGCGAGGGCGAGCTGGCCAAGGCCCTGTATATCGAAGACTGCCTGCGCGCCTGCGGGGTGAGCGACATCCGCCGTCTGGACGCCGCCGATCCGCGCG
>ERZ780157.1946-NODE-1946-length-20760-cov-3.613137_pt1 | contig 20760 bp, 27 predicted proteins | sample MGYA00511169_ERZ780157 | MGnify/ENA primary metagenome ERZ780157 (study PRJEB29588, sample SAMEA1965149) | human gut metagenome | biome: human gut; feature: human-associated habitat; material: faeces | place: Denmark | collected 2008/2010 ... | reverse complement strand
TTGTGATGTGAGTGATTGACTAGACTTGCCTGAATTGACTTCCATTCAAATGGGTATGGATGCATTCGTGTTCAAGGATGATGCTTCAACCACACTGATACTGCGAAGTTATTTCAGATATATGAATTGACTGACTAGACTTGCCCAAACTCACTACACTCAGAACTAAAAGCGAGTATAGTGACACATTCCGTTTTCCTCATCACATCACTCTGGAGAGTGATTCTCATCCACTACGAAATGATGTTTAGACATGCCCCGTCTCACCGATGTGTATCTTCCAAAGGCATTCAACTACAAGGATGACGTCACAATCCGAGGAAGCACTCACTTCATCCCTCTCTCACGAATAGACATCGGAGTTCTTCAATACTACATTTGATCACCGAGAGGCACGTGACTCCTCTCTTTGTGCCACACACACCCCCTTCCATCCACCTCAGAGCTCATTCAGCGGCATTGGAGAGAGCGTTATCGCGGCGCGAACACGGAAATAATGACGACCCGCATGTGGAATGATGGAAATCCAATCAGAATCGCGGAAACGGCAACAAATGATCATTCCCTCCGTATCGCCTATAATCAACGTCATTTCGCATTCCAAATCACCCACATCACATCCCCATTCCAATGAGAACCAAAACCGAATCACTCAACAATGACAACACAATCACCAACCCTCCCACATAACTCCCTATTTCACCGATTTCAACCCATTAATCCCATTCAAATGTCCATTCTATCCCAGTTACCTCATTATCGAAACACTCACAAATCTAACCATCCTCACATTACCCTCGCATCAAACAACACACCAAAGCGCAGAACATCCCCATTCCCAGTACCTCTCCCCAATTCACTCCCCACACCCCACAGCAATCACACAGTCCCTCCACCACGTCAACGCGTAAGCACCTCCCCCTTCAATTCACTTCCAACTAACGTATCCAAACAAACAACCCATACAATTTGGGAGACGCAGTATTCAAGGCTCTTCAGGATACAATCCCTGATTGGACTTCTGCGAAGATCAACCATCATTCCTGTATCATTACACCGCCTTGTAATGAACAGGATGATAGTGGTGAAGTACGGGGTGGGGGAGCAGGAATACTTATCATTTGCCTGCTTAAACTCTCCCTCCACCAATCAAGACCGACGGGATACTCCAGACTGCAGGAGAATATCAGCGTCGGTAGAGAAGAACGCCCGTATTTCAATAAGAAGAATCCGTTCTCTCTCGACGAAATAGAATGCTGTCAATACAGATTATCATTATACTGCAGTATAATGCACGAATCGCTTCATGCTCTTTATAAATTGAATCCAGTGCTACGATCACTCCGCCCATAGAAGTACATCTTCACATAGTATGCACATTATCACGGAATGCACTCCAGAAGACCTAACCAATCAACCCATGCCCATGGTCGCATTCCTCACAAACAGAGAACAACAGACCTCCATCTTCTGACTTACAAACAATCCTGCCAAAACAGAAATGACTCGCATCGTGGAATCCAACGACCACCCGCGGGAATTCCCCGCAAAGGAGTAACTCTCCAACAAACACGCCACTTATTCCAGCGACATGAAAACAGCACACCCTTCTCCTTATCCAATCGTTCGAAGCCCTCTCCCATCGTCGCGTCGCGCAAGCACTGGATCAGCGCGCTGGGCGAGCGACCGCAGCGGTAGCTGTCCATATATGCGAGCGCCGCCATGTGCGTGGACGCCGTGATGCCCGCCACCACGCTCAGCGTGCACACGCGTCTCCACGCCGTCTGCTTCGCGGAGAGCTCCTGACAGAACGCCTCCGCCAACAGCAGGTTCTCCAGCTCGGGCTGCGCAGCGAAGACCTCCTGCACCCTACGCCTCACACGCCGCACTCTCTCTCACCTCTTCAGCAGCGCACAGCGAATCACGCTGCCCCCGCGCAGCACGCGCGCCACCTCCGCCAGGTCCACTTTCCACTCGTTCTTCTTCGCCGCCGCCGCCAGCAGTCCGAACGCCTGCGCGTACAGCACCACGCGCGCGCACGCGTACGCCGCCAGCTGGTCCTGGAGCACGGCCTGGAGGTCGAGGTGCGACCAGTCGAACTTGGGCGCCTTCATCGCGTCGTTGACTATTCATCACCACCACCCCTCACACTCACTCTTGCGACGCTCCTCGCGGTCGATCGACACGTACCGCGCGTAGATCGCGTCCGCCACCACCGACAGGTCGCAGCTCTCCGCAGCGCTCTCCGAGAGGGCGTCCACGCCGCAGCGCTTCGCCGGCGCCTGGTCCTGGATGCGGTCCACCAGGTAGTTGTCGCTGGGCTTGCAGCCGTCCACGTCGGAATCCTTCTTCAGGAGGATCGTGGAGGTGATGCCCAGCAGGTAGCTCTCCTGCTCCGTCTTGTTCCACTCCTCGAGCGTGCTCGCCATCTCCTGGTTGTTCAGGCGCGCATGACGCATCACGTCGTACATCTCCGCCAGCAGCTGGCACTCGCCCATCTCGATGGAGTCGCACACCATCTTCGCGTAGCTCGCGGCGGCGCCCTCGCCCACGCGACCCACACAGGGACGGTCGTCAACGGTGGCAGCAGCCTTCGCAAGGATGGGCTCCACCGCGTCGTACGTCTCCTGGGAGCCGGAAACGAGGAACGCAGCTCCTTTGCGCGCATCCATGTCGGAACCAGCGATACCCACTGCAGCATACTGGATGCCCTTCTCCTGCATCTCGGCGCTGCGACGCGCGTACTCGGCAACGGTGTCCGAGCTGCCATCCAGAACGATGTCTCCCGCCTACGCCGTGATGCAACGCGCTGAAAGGGCAAACCTCGAGGAAGGGAATAATCTTCTGAACGTTTCGGTCAATCGAAGAGCCACTGCGAGCGAGGAAGAGGACGACGCGCGGGGTCTTCAGGTTCTTGCAGAACTCCTCGGGCTAATCCGATTAGTGAAACACAAGATTGGCGCCTACGTCCTTAATTCCCCTGATCTTCTCTTCCAAGTCGTTCTTTTCGGCCAAATCTGTGCATTCTTTAATCTACAGGGCATCACGCGGAAAGCGGCATGGATCGTACCTTATCCGAGGACTTATTGCCTACGGTGACCAAGCAGTCCTTCGACGCCATGTTCAGAGCGAGCTGGATGCCCTGAGCCGTCAAACCATAAATACCAATTTCAGAAGACATTTCTGGATGAGATCAGGTGGTTGCTCTCTTCTGTTGGGAGTGGTATAGAAGATGCTAGAGAGATTTGATTTTCACACTGTTCAGGGAGATCCCTCGCCTCACAGAGAGCATCCCACGAAACCAGACTTCAACGCTTCGAAAAGAAAGACAACACCATTTCTTCATCTCTCTTCCACGAAACACACGAATCCGAAAGGGTCATTATCTTCCCCACTCAATGGCGAACATTCTAGCAAGTGGGAAAACGCGAAGCGCGGTCAAGGAGACGAATGATTTGCTTAGAGTGGCGCCAGAACGGTTGGCTGATGAGTAGGATACGATAACCCACATCCGCGTAGGAAATCGTCTTATCGGGAAGGAGGTAATCAATTTGCAAATGAAAGGAAGAGTCTACGTTCCCTTGGAGAACTTAAACAGCGCAGAGGTGAACAAACTCCATTTGGATGAAGTACTTTGCCTTTCAATGGGATGCTCACTGCTTTAGAACGACTGGGTGACCGCTGGAGTTGTTCATCGGCGTGTGAACACGCAATCGCAGTCTGGGAGAAGCGTTTTCTACCTGCAGATCACCGACATGAAGGACTCGTACGTGACGCTGTTTCTCCACGGAGGCGAAACCCAGTACCCAACGATTCCGCAGGGCGGGTTGGTGTACGTGGTCAATCCGACTCTGATTCCATCCAAAGACGGTTCCCAGAAGGTGGCGCTGTCCATCCCAAACCCGAGCTATCTGAAACACATCGGTCAGGCCGTCGATTACGATGTGTGCTGCGGGACGCAGCGAAACGGGCTGAAGTGCACAAACGCGGTGAACAAGGAGGTGAGTCGGTACTGCCTGTACCACATCCGGAGGACGCAGGAGGAGGTGAACACGATGCGTTGCGAGATCAGCACGGGTTTGGTGTGACGGGCGTGGTTTCTGAGTAGAGCTGCTGACGAAGAACATCGTCGCGAACAACCTCTCCGAAGGGCGGTTTCAGGTCGGCCGAGAGGTGATCGACTGTCGGAGCAAGGAGCAGAAGAAGGAAGTGAACATCGCGAAGCTGGCTGGCTTGCGCGAGACGAAAACGCGTGTTGTGAACGGCGTTCGCGTTGGGGAGTACGTGGCGTCGCGCCTGCTGGAGCGGAACAAGGAGGAGGAGCGGAAGCGCAGACGAAAGGAGCGCGTGGAGCAGGCGAAGAAGCGAGAGATCGAGAGCGTGCCTGTGCTGGGACGGGACGTCACGTCGAATGGGATGATCGCGCTGGAGGAGGAAACAACGAATGGAAGCGGTCCTGATTCCGCGGAGGAGGAGCGACGAGCCAAGATGCGTTCAGTGAAGGCGCGGTTGGAGGAGTTACAGCGCAAAGGGAGTGATGGTAGTACAGAGTTGCAGCGCAAAGCGAACAACGCTAATTCAGAGTTGCGCAAAGGGAACAACCCACACTCACAACACACCCCCAACACCCCCTCGCAACCCACCCCCACCGGGAATGCGGTGTTTGACTCGCTGGTGCGTGCATCAACAGGAGCGTTGGACAAGAAGAAGGAAGAGGTGCTGAGCAAGCGAAGCGCGTACGCGGAGAAGGAGCTGCGCGAGCAGTTGCGCATCGCGCAGCAGCGCGAAGAGTTGCTGGAGAAGAAGGAGGAGGAGAAGCAGAAGATGATGAGTTTGGACGTTGTGTGCTACTGGTGCCACAACTGCAAGAAGTTCGTCGAGAACGGGCTGGGCAGGGAGTACTGCGAGAACGCGGGTCACTACCTGGAGATCAAACACGAGAAGAAGCGCATGTTCGAGTGCATGCAGTGCCATATGCGACGAAGCTTCATTGGGTGCGAGAAGCCGACGACGCCGTGCGGGTGTGGGAGTGTTCTCTGGAACCCGTGCTCGTTCTTCAAGGAAAAGAAGGTGAAGACAGATATGCTGAAGATCACTCCGGACAGTGCTCATCTGTTGTACTGTCACGAATCGAAATCCAACGGCTGCCTGTGTTTGTTACGAACGCGCTATCCCATTTGCATCATGGAGGAGGGTCTGATTGACATGGACCCAAATTGATCATCATGATCTCGCTTTACTACCCCAACACACGTAAGGAGATTGTAGAGATAAGGCGTGTTTATGAAAGCTCGCTGACGGATGATTATGCCTATCTATGTCCGTAATACCCTATGTCTAGGGAACATGACACATCCACTCATTTCAAATCGTACTCAGTTGTATCTATTGAAAATGGGAATTGAAACGGAAGGAAGGATGAAAGGAGAGAGTCTCGATGCAATCAGGACACTCTGCTTCAACTGGATCTCAAATAGGCATCCCAATGATGAACATCTAAATGCAGCAATGCACAGGCTGCTAACCTATATCGAACAACACTGGGAGGAGTATGAGGGTGACACGAAGAGGAAAGTGAATAAGCGGGATAATCGTTCTCCCTTGCAGAAAACAACGCTGACCTACCTCTGCGCGTTGATGGACTTCAAAGCAGCGCCTGAACAGGTGCAATTCGGGGAGAGGATTATGGTCGTTCTGGGGTACCAGCAGTTCAAATTGAAGCTGCCCAAGTGGGATAAACAAAAGAAGCAGCCCAAGTTGGATAATCACAAACTGCGCATCTTCTGTTACAACTTAACGAAGCAAATCCGGGAAAAGAAGGTTGACAAGGCGATCGATAGTGAGGCAATGATGTATGTGATAAGTGAATACAACTGGAGGAAGAGTCAGGGCCCTCACAGACCGAGAAAACCGAGTGTGACCGAATGTCTACGGGAGAGTAATAAGCAGGTCTCTATTCCTCCGGAGGATCATTCCGTTTCATTCGACCGTCAGATTGACTCGTTCCCTAATCCATTGATTGGGAATGATATGCTCGACTGGGAGTATTCAGAGCAGTTCCGTAACGACCCTGTTTCACCGTTCCTTTTCCCTAGTGTATTGTACCCTGTTTGTTTTGTTCAAATGTTGGTTGGACTGGCCTAACGAAGCATCTCCAAATCAGATGACTCATTCCGTGAGCAATCCCAGATTCAGTTAACCAGTCCGCCTCCTATCTGTTTCCCCGTTTGAATCGGAGTTACTCTACTTCGTTGTCTGACGCTGACCATTGGTGTTTCATTCTCCAGTCTGGGGAGTACAGTGATTCTTGGTTATCGCTAATCACTATTCAGTTGACTTGAACGGATTATCAGTTATTTGTTATCATAGTGTTCCTGAGTGACAACAACTGTACTGGCTTTACGCATAGAACGTGATCTGCAAATGGAACGGTTTGTGGTGGTTTTGGAGAAGAGTCTTCCTTCCCTTGATGTGGGTCTGTCGCTGCGCGAATTGAACGAGAGAGCAACGGTATTAACGAACTATGTGAGGAAGAACTATGCCGAGCTGTGCGAAGCGGCTCAACAGGATACGGGTCACCGGAACAGATACTGCATCGTCCAAAAGACATTTGAGATTCTGCTGTGCGCCCTGCTCAATTTCAGGGCCACCAAGGCCTCGATTGCCTTCGGAAACACCATGAACGAACTCCTGCGGTTCTCCCACTACGGATTCAAGAGTATTGGACGGACCAACAAATTCAAAACGGCTCTATACGACTTCAGAAAGAAGTTGGGCAAGGGTGAGGATGTATTCTCCGTCCGCCCTGAAACGGCGTACTACGAGCAAGCCCCTGCTGTGCGCGATTACTACAATCCGTATGTGTCTGAGTGCTACTGGCATTCGCGCAACCTCGAGCGTGAGGTTCATTCGTTTCCCTATGAGCCCTACGTGTTCAATCCGGAACCAGATTCTCCCGGACTGGCCCCCTTATCCTGCGCTTCTTCCAGTTCTTCGACTTCGGACAGTCTCTCGCTTCTGCCCCCCTTCGACGATGACGTTATTGGTGCACAGTCTTCGTTACTGCGACCTCTATCCACGGAATTGGACAACAACGAAGGTGTTGCGAATGCGCCTCCTAATCGGGAAGCTGCGCACAACGAGGTGTATCTGCACGACGCGCCGATTTCTTTTGCGGTGTGCGATGAGACGAACATCTCTTTTAGCGTCTTGTCCGAGATGGATGAACTGCCTCTGTGCGTCCCGGACTTGAATGGGTTCTCTTATGGCGCACTTGCAAGCGAGAATGTGGAGAGCAACAAGCAGTTATCGGCTGATGACTCCGATTCGATCGTTATTCCCTCAGCATCTTGGATCGAAGAGAGCAGCTTTCTATTCCCAACTGTAGATATGTGGTAAGCTCCCGAGCCCTAATCCCTATTCCGCTCCGACACTGCAGAGTGGGAGAGGGAGTTCTTCCGGATGGAGAGTTCCATTCGTGTCTTTTTCCCTGTACGATGACCGTTTAGCATGTTTTGTTTGTCGAACACGCGTTTTTGCTTTCCTCGCGCATCACTGGGCGTTTCATCCGCGAGTTCATGTGTCATTTCTTCGTAAGCTCTTTATATGATCGACTTTTTCTGCATCTTCACGACGACGGGACTCGTCCTGTGGTCAAAGACCTTCTGTGAAGTGGTGGGACAACCGGTGAACAAACTCATCAAGAACGTCCTTCTCGCAGAGAGAACAAATGAGAAGCAGTTCTTTGATGGACAGTATGTACTGAAATGGTCGTTGAACAACGATCTCGGCGTTGTCTTCGTTGTCGTGTATCAGAGAGTGCTGCAGCTGCCGTACATCGACGATCTGCTGGCGTCCGTGAAGCGAACCTTCACGGCTACCTTTGAAGGGCAGTTCCCGCTTTCTGGACTGTTCCTTTTCGCTTCCGTTCTAATGAATAGCACGCACTTCGATTTTGACGACCAGTTTACGCAGATCCTCGATGCCGCGGAAGACGTGTCGTCTCGCTCCAAGAAGCCTGCCGCTGTTGTGGAATGAGCGTCGAGTGAAATGTAGTTCAACATCTCGCGTGTTAGTCGTTTGAACAATCGGAGAAGGGCGAGCGATGTTGTTTCTATGGCGGATTCGTCATGACTAGGCCGCGACAACAGACTCCGCCGCGAGCGAAGAGCCCGTGTCCAGCGACACGGACAGCATCCAGGAGGAAGAGGAGGTGCAGCGCGGAGTGCCGCGATATATCAGGAAGAAATCCGGGAAGAAGGAGAAGGAGAGCAAAGTTCCGAAGAAGGTGAAGAAGAGCAAGTTCCTCGTGGATGAGGACGATGTCGATGTGAGCTCTCTGGATCGAAGCGCTGCCGGCGAGTCGACCGCATCGGACGTCATTGAGAACTTCGTCCTCCCCTCTTCGATCCCTGACGCGTAGAACGAGTCCGAAATGGACATGAAGGAAACCACCACGTCCTCGAATTCTTGGGGTCTTGGGAAGTTGGCGGGCTTCATGAAACGTCTTGTCGGCGAAACGCCCATCACGGAAGAGGAGCTGACTCCCGTGATCGATTCGCTGAAGAAGAAGGTGTTCCCTCCCAGTGGGCGTAAGACGTAGTTGGTGGAGAAGAACGTGGCGACGGAGATCGCGGAGGCGATTTGCGAGAACGTGAAGACGAAGCTGCTAGGGAAGAAGCTGGGCGGTCTGACGAGCGTGACGACGGTGGTGCGCGAGGCGCTGGAGGAGAGCATTGAGTCGATTCTGACCACCAAGTCGTCGATCGACATTCTTCGCAAGGTGCAGGAGTACAAGCAGCAGAACAAGACATACAGGTGGCGGTGCGTGTCGCGGTCTTATGGGTAGCATCGTGTTCTGCGGCGTGAACGGCGTCGGCAAGAGCACTTCGTTGTCCAAGGTGGCGTACTACTTCAAGAGCAAGGGACTGCGTGTGCTGCTGGCGGCGTGCGATACCTACCGCTCTGGTGCTGTGGAGCAGCTGCGCGTGCATGTGGACCGATTGGGACTGGACTTGTTCGAGAGAGGCTACACGAAGGATCCGGCTGATGTCGCCTACAATGCGCTGAAGTACGCCAACGACAACGGATTTGACGTGTGCCTGATTGATACGGCCGGCAGAATGCAGAACAACGAGGGCCTGATGCGCAATCTGGTGAAGCTGGTGAATCTCAACAAGCCCGACCTGATTCTCTTCGTGGGCGAAGCGCTCGTTGGAAACGACGGCGTGGACCAGCTGAAGGAGTTCAACCGAGTAGGGAAGGAATCGGGTGGGTGAGGCGTAGGCGTTGCACGACCTCTCGGACCTGGACGAGCCGCGTCTGGTGGACGGCATTGTGTTGACGAAGTTCGACACCATCGATGACAAGGTGGGAGCGGCTCTGTCGATGGTGTACTGCACGGGCAAGCCGATCGTGTTCGTGGGCACGGGTCAGAAGTACACCAACCTGAAGAGACTGAACGTGAAGGACGTGGTCAATCTCCTTCTCAATTGCTGTGTTTGTTGGAGAGGGGGTGTTCATGAAAAGGAAGAAAAAGAAAAGAGATGAACAGAAGGAAAAAGGAACCGCCCACCGGGGGGCTCGAACCCCCGACCACTAGGTTAAGAGCCTAGCGCTCTACCGACTGAGCTAGACGGGCTTGCTTGTTGTCCTCCCCTTGTCTCTTTAAGCGTCACGCTTCCCAACCCGCCTCATTCTATTCCTATCATCGAAGCGATCTCCCGATGAGCGGCACGCTGAAACGAATCAACGAGAAAGACATCGCCAAAATCGCCAGCGGACAGGTCATTGTCGATTTGAAATCGGTGGTCAAGGAACTAATCGAAAACGCGCTCGTATCTTCGTCCAAGAAGTGTGATGGACTAGGACGCCAAGGCAACGAACGTTGATATCAAACTAACCAACTATGGCGCGGATCAGATCGAGGTAAGTGATAACGGTATGTGCGCACGATGGACTGTCAGAGGTAGGAAGCGGAATCCTCCCGGTGGATTACCCCGGGATTGCGCTGAAGTATTACACGTCGAAGATCCGGTCTTTCGACGACATTCAGAGTATCCACTCGTTTGGCTTTCGGTGTTTTCTTCGCGCCTTCCGTAATGCGTAGAGGAGAGGCGCTGAGCTGCATCTGCGAGCTGAGTGGCGAATTCACCGTGGTCACACGTCATCAGTCGTCCGAAGTCGGAACTGTCCTGAAGTACAACCCGAATGGCACGATTGCCCAACAGCGCGAGCAGGCGAGAGCTGTGGGCACGACGATCATGATAGGCAACCTGTTTGAAGTGAGTGGCAGCTTGAGTGGTTGATTCTAGCGCTTGCCCGTCAGGAGGAAGGCGTATATCAAATCCAGCAAAACGCAGCTCTCCAACATGATCACGTTGGTGCAGGTACTCTTCCGTGCCGCAGTGAACCCTAGTCCTACGCAATCAGTTGTGTCGGAGTGCGCTTCTCTCTGTCGCACACGCTTTCGGCGTCGGGAAAGACGGTGACGATTCTTGCCCTTCCCGTTTGTGTCGTGGTGGGAAGTGATCATCAGGCGAATTACTCCGTGAAGCAGCGAATCCAGTCCATTTTTGGACTGCCGATGGCGTCCACTCTGTGCGAGTTTGGCTCCTCCTTCCACCTGTCTTCCATCGTTTCCCAAGAGACGTCGATTCCGGACAGCACACCGAGCAGCAGCGCACCCAGTCAAGAGAATTCGGTTCTTTCCGCCTCGAACGAGGCCGATCGCCTGGAGTATCAGTTCTCCACTCGCTGTGAGTGGAATCATGCCTTATCGAGCGAAGGAGGTCAGGAGCTGAGTGGGTTTGTCACGGGATTCACCTCCCGCGTTGGAAGCAGCACAAACGGAAGCAATCGAGGTGGGCAAAACGTTGTGGCGAAGGGGGGAATCACAAAGCAGTTGCTGTTCATCAACGGGCGTATGATCGAGGATAAGAAGGTACTCGATGTCTTTTCTATTGACCGTAGATTCTGAACGCATTCGTCCAAGTGTGGAGAGACTACGAGCCGCGAACGATGCCGATGCTGATCGTGAATCTGATTCTGCCTCCCTCCTATTATGACGTGAACTTGAGCACCGACAAGAAGCAGATCCTGCTGATGAAGGAGGACGTGATTCTGACCGCCATTCAGGAGATCTTCCGCTGTGCGATCGACGCGAGCAACACGAGTCTTCACGTGTCGTCCGTGATCGGAAAGGGGAAGAAGGAGGCGAGAAGGGAAGTGGCTTCATCTCTGCAGTCGCAGCGGATGGCGGCGATAACCCCGTCCGTTCAGCGCGAGGTGAATTCTCTCTTCCGCTCTCCGTCGTCGCAGGCGCGAGCAAGGGAGCAGACGCCGTCTCAGATTCAGTCTCAGACTCGGTCTGAAGGGAGAGAACAGTCCCGGGAAGAGGGACAGGTGAAGGAACAGGCTCGTGTGGAGGAGCGAGTGAGAGAGAAGCCTCCAGTGAGAGAACAGTCCCAACTTCACTCTCAAGTAAGGGAGAAGCCTCCAGTGAAAGAGCAACCTCAAGGGAAAGAACAAGGGAGGGAACAAGGGAAAGAACAACCCCACTCCATCCTCAACGAAATCAAAGAACCCATCTCCGTCGTCGTCGACCGCTGCCGAAAGTCGAAGAAGCGACACGACCCTCTGCTTCTCTCGCCCATCAAGAAAGCCTGCGATTCGCCCGTCTCTCAACCATCCGCGAAGCCCTCTCCACTTCACTCCGTGTTTACGCGCACCGCGTCGAACGATTTGTCGCAGAGCACCAATGTGACCCGAACGTCCATTCTTCAGGAGTTTCAGTCGCTTGTCAATCGCGTTCCTTCGCTGTTGACGATCTCGTCCACCCCTCTTTTCCCGGATCCGCAAGGGTTTTTGAGCTCAGATTTCGCGGGAGACGCGATTCCCTCGCAAGCATCGGCGGAACAGGAATTGACATGCATTCTTCAGAAAGTGTGCTTTCTTCTGTGTGGTAATGATTAGGCGAGTTTCACTCAAATGGATGTTGTTGGCCAATTCAACAACAGCTTCATTCTGTGCCGATTGAACAACGACCTGTACATTCTGGACCAGCACGCATGCGATGAAAAGTTCAACTATGAGGAACTGATGAGAGACGTGGTGATTCACTCCCAGAGGCTGATTCAGTAATGCTCCCTCCTTTGGATGAATCATAGACCTCTGTCACTAGAATTGTCTCCAGATCAAGAATTTGTGGTGATCCACGAAATGAGCCTGTTTCAGAAGAACGGATTTGATGTCCAAGTGAATGAAGAGAAACGGTTGGGGTCCCGCGTCTGTCTCACCGGACTGCCCTCCTCGAAGCACTACACCTTCACCGTGGATGGTAGGAGATGATGTGAGGCGTCAGTGTCAGATTTCATGGAGTTGTTGAATGTGGTGATGGAGTCGACGGGTGGTGTGAAGCGGACACCCAAGCTAGCCAAGCTGATCGCGACGCGGGCCTGTCATAAGTCGGTACGCGCTGGAGATCCCTTGACGTATTCCAAGATGGTTTCGGTAGGGGAAGGAGAGAGGGTGTGATTGTAGATTGTAAGGGGATTGGCCACGCTTGACAGGCCATGGTCGTGTCCTCACGGGTACTTACTCTTCGGCGCTGTTATGCATAGAAGACCCACGCTTCGTCATCTCGCGACAATCCCAAACAAATCGTATAGTTGATTCCGTTTTTCGTGTTCCTTGCTCCGTCCTCATCTACATCCTTTTCTTGTAGTTGTTTGTTGATTTGAGACGTAAGGAGCGATGGCATCAACTCGAGTGTATTCGTTGCCCTCAAATACCCAAATCCGATGGATGATCACGGAGAGAGAGGAAAATGCGCCGTGCTCTCTGGTTCTGACAGTGGGAGTGGAAGAACCGATTCGTTCGTAGTGCTTCTCCGTGAATTTGAATTGCAGATACGTGTTTAATCCGAATTCATTAACCCTGCGTTCCTGCAAGCAGATGGGACAGAAAGTGTCAAAGATCGTTGCTCTCTTCTTTTCGGCACCGTCTATCTACTACTGCTCTCCCTTTGCAGGTAAGGATTGGAAGGAAGTGTGATTTGCAGAGATGGTCTACAATCTGTCCGAACAGGGAAAGGAGTTCATGGATGTGGCACTCCCGCAATCGCTTTTGGCTCCATTCCAGCTTACGCGTGATTTGACAAACAGAGCGGTTGATGTGCTCATCCATCCTCACCTCTAGTTCCCAGAGATTCTGTACCACACCTACGATACAGTCGGTGATTCTCCTCTCTTGGGAGCGATCTACCAACTCTATGACTTTGATGTGGTTGATCTGTCTCTCACCACCTCCTCGACTTCCATTCTCGTCCAAAAGCCGTCCATTCCGCACCCCTGTTTGTATTGCTCGTCGCCGAACGCGTGGAGCACGTCATCCCAGATGGCATTGAATCCGTCTCTGTGCTTCAACTGCCAGTTCTTTGGCTGTTCCTCTTGTTCCTCAGCCCACGACTCGCTGCCAATGCCACTTCCCTCCCTCCTCCAACGCCTCCCGCCCTGCCACTTCTATTGGCTGAACGCACTTTCCCTCCAACACTCCTTCTGCGTCATCCACTTCGACAGCCACGCCACCGCCGCCTCCACCATCCACCCGCTCTGGTCCAGTCTCGCGCGAATGAGGCACTGTCCCCTGTGCCGGGAAAAGAGTGATATGTTGTTCTTCGTGCTCGTTCTGGCGGATTGGGTGGGAGAGGAAACAACTCTGTTGGAGGGAGTTTTGCCCAAAGGGAGGGTGATTGTGATCAGAGAGGGAAACGAAGCCAGCGCTCTGATGATGTCGATTTGAATTGTTGGGGTCACCCCTAGCTCCGAGATGAACCAGCTGTTGAAAATGGAGTGGTCCCTCCCCTACGCGCTTCCCCCTCCTTCTTCTTCGATTCCCGCGCATCTCGAAGGCACGCTCAACGACCCTGTTCCTGCCTCAAAAGAGGCCATTGACGCGTACCGTGACCCATTTGTTTCGCACTGTTATTCCCTCCAACCGGACGCGGTGCGGGGACAGCCGGGTCTGTGCGTGGTTCTCGACCCAAAAGCCGGTTTCAGTTTCTCCTATCACGCCATTCATTACACCGCTGCTCAGCTCACACGAGACTTCTACCAGCAGTACGCGCAGTACAGGCATGTCATTCTTTCCCTCCATCACGCCATAGGCTGATGAAACTCCTCCTCTCCGCCTCGCCCTTCTTCGCCCTCGACCTTCAGAACACCCCACTGTACGAGTTGAACCAGCATCGACGTTACGTCGTTCGTTCGCTTCCCACGCTCCCCGATAGCGCGAATCACATGGCGGCACTCGCTTGGAGGGAGAATCTCCCTCTCTCTTCCGTGCCCATTTCCCTCCATCCTGACCCCTAGTCCCTCGTGGGGTACCACTCTTGTCTCGAAGCCACGAAAACCCCCAATTCGATCCCTGACCGTTTTCTCGTTCGTTTTCGTTCACTCGCAGAGTACCTGCTGTTTCTGGGCACGGGCGGGGGCATCGCTTCCTTCGAGCGCCAAAATAGCTCCATTTTCTGGAGCATCCACGACGATATGTGGGTTTGAGAGCGCGAGTTCACTTGTAGCGGAATTCTGTTTGACTGTGGGTGCAACGCGCCGCGCCGTCTCCGCGAGCTCCTGGGGGCAGGGCGAAGCGATCGAGCGCTCGCGCAGTTGTTGGCAGTGGTGATCTCACACAACCACTTCGACCACTTCGCGTATGTGGTGAATCTGATTGAGGCGGTGAAGGAGCGCGGGAAGAGTCGTTCTTTCCCTCTTCTTGTTTTCCTTCCCGCGTCGTTGTTCCAGTACTACACATCGCTGTATCAGAGTCAGCTCCAATCGATGCCTGTTCGCTTCGTTCTCATCACGGATTCGCCTCTTCGCCAGTCCACGCCTCTCTCCTTCTTCCATCCGACGCAGGCTGTGATGGCGTCGTTCAACTCGTCTCAAGCGTCTTTCAATTCTTCTCAAGCGCAATTCAGTTCGTCTCAAGCGCAATTCAGTTCGTCTCAAGCGCAATTCAGTTCATCTCAGAACCAACTCAACTCTTCTCAAACACAACTCAACACCTCTCAAACGCAAGTGCAACTCCTCCAAAACCTGTCAATTCGCTTCGTGCGAAACAATCACAATAGTCAGAGCTATGCTGTTGTTCGTTGTTTGTTGAGGGCGTGAGGTGTAGGCGATCGACGCGACGCAGTCACAGCAGAATGTACTCATGTTTAGTGGAGACACGACGCCCTTGCCGCGGGTGATGAACAACACCACGATTCTGATTCATGAAGTGTGGGTGGTAAGCAGGTGTGAGGAATAGTGTTCGTTTGACCACGAGGATCGGAACGTCGAGACGAAGAAACACACGACGCTGAAGGGATTTGTGGAGTGTTGGAGACAGTGCCGACGGAAACCCGTTTTCTCGTTCCTTACGCACTTCTCGAATCGCCGGAGAATCAGTGAGGCAACGAAAGACAAGACGATTCGGACGGACGAGCGAATTGCGCAGCGCATCTTAGAGGACTATCCCGAAATGGTGAGCGAAGTGTCCATTGCCTTCGATGGAATGATGGTCGACTTTGCGAAGCTCTTTCCGTCATTAGCCTGCCAACTCGAGCTGTTGTTTTAGTAGCGTGTTTAGTGCAAACAGAACGAACATCTATACAAATCCTGATGGAGGAAAGTAATCCTGCGAGTAAATGCTTCCTATTCGTGAACAACCAACCGTTTCTCTACTCGCACTTTTCGACACGGCAGTGGGTGTATTGGGCGTCACTCGCTGTACCTTGGGAATGGGAGAAAAGTGTACATCCGAGTTGTTGGGGTCCCCAGCAGGCGGCATTCCATCCTCGTTTCCGATCTTCGCTACATGTTACGAACGAAATGCAACACAACTTCGCTTGGCAATGTGAATCGGAATGTCCCCATTTCCGTTCTCAACAGGGGGTTGGGTCTGTTTTGAAGGAGGCATCATATTGTCGATGTAAGTAGCCATGTAATTGCCGCCCATGTGAGCACCCGATTCCGTGTGAGGATTCAGTGGAATCGGACCCTCCATGGACGGGTTTATCGAGGGATTCATGGGAGGGGTCATAGCGTTCATAGAGCTCATCGGAGGATTCATCGGGGTCATCGAGGATGAAATGTAATTCTCTTTCATCCCCGCATCGTTGTGGTTCCACTGGCTCAGTTGCATGTCATAGAGTGCGGCCGAATCCACCTTCGGCGCCATCTACCCATGAGACGAAGCAATAGCCACAACAGAGTAGTCTCCCTGCATCGGTTTCATGATATCCACTGTGTTTTCGTTCAGCAGGGACGGGTAACGCGCACACACATCTCTCTATCCATCAACCACCCCGATAGCACACACCTTCCATCGTAAAAGATCAGAAGTGAGGTTGTACAAGTACTGCAACTCGTTTTCCATTTGCTGTATCCTTGATTCCAAATCGCTGTCTCCGTCGTTGATCTGCTTCCTTCGGATTTTCACGAGCAAATCCTTTCGACCCCGAAGGAACTGGGGGTGCTTGAACTCCCAGGTTCTGGCAGAAGGAGAACGCTCTTCCGAATACCCATCTCGGGTTGACTTCCGAAAGCCGTAGAAGTTGAGCTGGCGAACAAAGCTGTTAAACTTGTTCGATTTGAAGTACTTCCCCATCACAGTTTGCGAGAAGAGACTCGGCGATACGATGATAAAAGCATCCCCGGTTGTATTCCACGTGATGATATGAGGCGACTCTTCCTCCAGAATGGTATAGAGCTTTTCCAGGAAATTCGACCCGATCTGCTTTGGAAGCTCTTCTTCTGACATCCTGTGATGACTCTTCCCAAAAGGAGAAACCTCGCTCTCGCTTAATGGAATGTGGAAACAAACACGCTTACAGGAGAGGAGAAAGCAGCTGTCTGCTCTCTTTGTCCAGCGTCTTCAGTGTATGGCAATGCATACAAGACTTCGGATGTCTGTTGTGGTGACAGACGAGCCATTCCACGCACACGGGGCAGACACTCTATGGGGCACGCACATGTGCATCGCATACCTTCGTCCACTCAACGCCCCACGGGATGTCGAAGTACATGAAGAAGGGCGTGATCACCTCGAGTGCATTCTACGGTGAAGTGGGGGAAAAGCACGAACGGAGAAGATATCGAACAGCAGGAGGATGTCCTTTCTCATGGGCTCCTTCACGATGCACTCGCTCGGAACATGCGTGGGATGAATGGAATCGTGGTGCACGAACGCCACGGCGAAGAACGAGGTGATCAGCTTCCAATGCTTCCGATTCGACAGACTGTCAATGCAAAGCGAGAGCACTCTGCCCGTGAGAGAAGAACGACAAGCCTACTTGAAGACAGCAAATAGGAGGGGCGCTTGGGGCGGAAGCGGGAAGTCCAGGAGCGATTGCAGGAGCGCGAATCGGTCTTGGGGAGGATTGGAGCGCATAGACGTGCACTTCTGGAGTTGGGAGAAAGGAAACTCAACGGAAGACTCGCGATTCACAACGGGAGGAGCGCTTGCAGTAATAAAGGTGAGGTCACTCTGGTAGCAGTCCTACAAATCAAACTGAAAGGCAAGGAGCACAGAAATGAACGAGCTCAGCACAATCTGGTAATGGCAGAGAATCTTCGAAGCCTGGACCTCAGCTTGCTTAGAAAGGAGGAGCGGAACGAAGATGTAGCGATCGAAGAGATAGCGAAGGACATTGAACGAAAAGGGAGAGCCAATGGAAGACAGGAACTCGAATGAAACTGCCTGAGGTAACTGAAAAGCGGCGTGCTCGGAAAAGAGAGAATAGGGGTAATCGGGGTAATCGCTCAAATCGTACTTATTCGCGATTCGCACGTACTACAATTGAAGTAGCTAGTCTAAGAATACCTCTTCCGCAGTTCGTTTCGGATTCAGATTGGCATAGGACTGAGCATAGAAAGAGCGCGAATCTTCACCCTTCAGGTTTTTCGTGAATGTAAACACATCACCAAAAGACCGTTTGCGTCTGGACGACGGCAATTCCACCTGAATCTTCTCCACAAAGTCGTTTCCTTGCAGAATCACGGAAAAGAGATAGGCCTCGTAAGAAAGCTGATGATAGGAGAGAATGGAACGAAGCGAGTACACTTGCACGGATTTGGGCACAAGACTCAGCGCTATACATGAGTTTCGGGTCACAGAGCCACTCTCGCGCTGAAAGTTGCGGATAATCGAATCAAGCGAAATCACTCCCTTAATCGGGTACACGAAGAAGTCGCTATCGTTCGTCAACGCGTACGCGTCAAATCTCTGACAAAAACGCGCAACATCGCTAGGGGTGAGAAGCAAGGGGAGCGCAAACCGATCAGGATCCACCCCGCTGTTCACGAAGAGCATCTTGTTGCGCGTGTACTCCGAAAACGATAGGACCATGTAAAGAACCGAAATCCCAGGCAAATAGGATCCCGCTACAGTGAATCCAGCACCACATTCCTACATACACTCCTGAAACCAGAGTCCCACACCCTGGAGTAGTCCTTCTCTCTTCTTACCGCCCGAGAGTAATACTCCTCCAGCTTCAGCGGATCCGTCAGGGTGTCAATGCAAATGCAATCGATCACGATGTTCTTGGCGCTCAGGTAGTTCATAAACTGAAAGACAACTTGTCTCACGGAATCATAGTAGAAGAGCTTCTCGATGCCCTTGCGTCGGACCTCGAACGCCAACGCGTAGTAGAGAGAAAATCCGTCGACAACCACGTGCGCCGGAGCGTGCCTGCGAATGAGAGATCCAAACGAGGAACGACTCTGTACTCACCACACTTGCATAAATGGAGGACGATTCAGTAATGAACTTCTTGAGACCAGAAACTCCCATAACAAAGAAATGAAACAAACAGGCAGGAAGGTTACATAAAACCAAGAGCACGCTAATTGCTCGCAAACTGGTTGTTTCTGTTGCCGTAGTCTGGACGGTAATAGCCTCCCCGTCTGTAGCGGCGATTGCCTTGAGAATCTACGTCTAAGCTGAACACATCACGGGAAACAGTTGTGGTTCTTCTGACGGTACTCCCGGTTGCGCTCCTCCAGCGAAGACTTGCCGAACGTCTCGATATCCGCCTGTCTGTAGCTGCGTCTCGGGATCTTTCTAACGGTGAAGCGGAATGAAAAGGGGAACCTCTCATTTCCACCTTCCTGGAGATTGTCAAAGAAGTTGTCCTTGTTGTAGGCCGGCGCAGCACTTTCCACCGCGTCCATTTCCTTGTCGAACAGTTTGTTGGACTCCTCAAAGTCGAAACTGTCCGACATGGGGATCTCGTCCTCTGCGGGCAGGTTTCGCAGAAGCTCGCTTTGAGACATCTACAATCAACGGAATGAAACGGGAGTACTCCCCTGTTGAAACGGTCATTGCCATTTCTTCTCTTTGGGTTCCTCTATTCCGTTAGAAGTGATATAACGCATGTACAGGATAGGAATTCAGAGTCGGTTCAGGACTGGAGGTAAAGGGCTACGAATAAAAGAAAGCATTCATGAACAACGACAGGGCCCTCGACGGAGTCCACAATAGAAGGATCGTAGAAGGAGTACTACCCGTAATCGCCAAATGCGCAAAAGAGACTTGAGGAATCAGATTAATGGCTTTGATACCGGTCTTCGTGAAGGAGATGACGGGCTTGATCTCCTTCAATACGCCAATAAACACGGAGCACTCTCGATCTTCCGTACCGAAGATGCGGACTAGAATTCACACTCAAATCGCACTCCTACCGTTCTTGAGAGTGATGGTTTCATTGTCGATCATATAGATCGTACCTTCATAACGGATATTGGAAGTGGAGATAAGTGAAACGATTTTGTTGATATATGAATTGCCGTTTGCTCCTGACATGGTTCAAACACGACGCGACCCAATCGAATAAGAGTTCTGGAATCCTCACTCCAACCAGAATCGCCCCCGTTTTTGTCACTCAGCCTATTCCATGTGATTCTGGCAGCGCAGTGTGCAGGCAGTAGTGTAGTGGATAGAAATAATGTCTACGCGAGGGAGGGGTGATGAGAGTGGAAACACGAAACCAGGGTTTGTTCCGTGCATTCTATTAGTGTGACGCAGTGATTTATCTCCGCAAATCCTCTTGAGCAAAAGCGACTGCATATGGAAGAATGAAACTCCCGTCCTAAGAATCACAATTCATCTTCATCGCATGGACTCTCGAGAGCATTCGAGTGTGGACGATATGTAGAAGCGGGAGAAAGCGATAACTCGCAGAGACGGTCCCCCGAGTTACGAGGAGCAAGCCGGCTGGTTTTCCAAAATCCTCTTCACGTGGCTGAACCCTTTGTTGGAGAAGGGGTACAAGAAAGCCCTGAATCAAGAAGACTTGCCTCAACTCTCGTTTTGCCTTCGAAATCTGTTCACTGCGTAGAACGTGCGATAGGTCCGATGTGATTTACGGAAAGGTATCGACCGATTGGAATCAGCACCTCGCCGAAGAGTGATTTCCGCAGCTGGAACTCATTTCTAGGCCTAGTCTCCTCAAGAGCATGGCTCGCTCGTTCGGTCTCCCGTTTTGTCTGGCAGCGGGATTGAAGCTGATTCACGATATCTGCCAGTTCATCGGCCCCGTGATGCTAGACAAGATGCTCACCTTCTTGAAGGATGCGGATGCGGACCAGTCCGACGGCTACAAGTTCGCGGCGATCATGTTCGTCGCCGCTCTTTTCCAGAGCATCTGTTTGCGTAACTACTTCTATCTCTGCTTCAGAACGGGTCTCCGTCTCCGGTCGAGCTGCATCACCATGGTGT